>ERZ724510.211-NODE-211-length-33136-cov-9.185665_pt1 | contig 33136 bp, 32 predicted proteins | sample MGYA00376043_ERZ724510 | MGnify/ENA primary metagenome ERZ724510 (study PRJEB28724, sample SAMN07190888) | wastewater metagenome | isolation source: influent of sewage treatment plant in Hong Hong | place: USA: Christiansburg, Virginia | collected 2016-03-01 ... | reverse complement strand
TTGGCTAACTTGTTGCGCCAGGGCAATCGCGGAAGTCCCTTCATATTCGAAAAGGACAAATGAGGTTTAGGCTCATATAACCAATGGCCGCTTGGCTAACGCAAAGAGCATCCCGGTTAAAACCCGCAAGCTCGGTGCCGCTCAAAGCGGACAGAGCTTTGAAACTGCGCTTTGCAATGATGATGGGGTAAAAGGCTTGGTCATCCACGCCTTGACGCCAGCGGCTTTGCCTTCCTCTTTTTTGGCTGTCTGGCTTTCGGTGGTCAACATGAGCACCGTCAAAAACCTGTACGCCGTTTTTGCCTTGGCCGCTTTGACGAATTCAAATCCGTTCATCTTTGGCATGTTCAAGTCGCTGATAACCAGACCAATTTCCCTGCCATCCAACAGGGCGAGCGCTGCTTGGCCATCAGCGGCTTCGAGAACGTCGTAACCCATGCCATCCAAAGCCATTTTGACAATTTGCCGCAAGCTGGTCGAATCGTCAACGATCAGGATCGTTTTTGCCATGAATGAAGTCTCCCGGTTGTTTTCGCTTGATTCTAGCCAAAGGTTTTTACGGATTACCGTTACGAATTACTCCGAAACCGTGAAGACTTCAGAGGGCTACACTTCGCGCTCCTTAACCTTATGCGAATCCAATGACGACAGCACCAAAGAAAGAAACGGCCTTCTCGAAAGCCTTGACGCCCAGCCCGGAACTGGCCGCCATTGTGGGCGCCACAGCCCTGCCACGCACCGAAGTGATCAAAAAACTGTGGGAGTACATCAAGGCTCACAACCTCCAGAACCCTGCCAACAAGCGTAATATCCTGTGATCAGAGTAGTCTGAAAATTGACAGAAATAATCCCCTTAGCTAGACTGTCTTCCTGTATTCGAGTAGCCGTCTTTCATTGAAAGACGAGTAGCTGGGTGGGGGTCCGGGGGAGGGCAGCATGCGTGGTCGGTCTGTGGATAACTTGGAGTTGGCTCGGTGGCGGTCAATGCATGTCGTGGAAGTCCTGCATTCGGCCCTGTGCGATTACGCTAAACCCGATCCCACGTTTAGCCCGCTCACAAGCGAGGACACCAGTCGCTGGCACGTTTCTGCTTGTGGCCAGGACTTCGAACTCTTGTGCACAGGAACAAAGTTTTTCGACACCCGCGCGCAACGCGGTGGTGGTGGGGCCGTCGATCTCGTAATGCATTTGTACGCACTGGACTTCAAAGGTGCAGTTCAGCGACTTCGGCAATCGCTATGAGATTCGTTTTGGCCGACAAAAACCTTGTCGTTGCTGAGCGTGTTTACGAGGGGTTTCCACTGCTGATAGGAGATGATGGATACGCCATCCAACCGGCCCAAGAATTCTTGTGGCATCTCATCACTCGCTCAGGTCGGATCGCCAGCAAGAAGACCTGGGACACGTACGGTCGCTCCATCTATGACTTCTTTGCGTTCGCAATTACCAACAAGTATGACTGGCGCAGCCCGCCCGTCAACGGCATGCCGGCAGCGGTTGAGGCGTGGAGAGATTGGTCCAAAGGGACTTTAGGCCTCACCGCCAGGACTATCAATCAGCGCATCCGTGTTGTAGTGCGCTTTTACCAATGGGCATTGCGCAAGGGGCTGATCGATACGGTGCCCTTTGACTATGTGACAGTGCAAATCATACGAGAACCCGGATTCCTCCACCATGTGGATGAGCGAGGCGGCAAGGTAGCTGCGCCCGAAGTCATGCTGACTGAACCCAAGCAGACGATCCGAATCCTCACGCGGGATCATATCTTGGCCTGCCATGAGGCGACCAATAACCTGACGCATAGGCTATTGTTTGAAGTCATGGTGCGCACTGGGATGCGGCAGATGGAGGCACGCACTTTCCCAGATGCCTATGTGTTCGACCCCAGCGGGCGGCGTGACCTCAAGCCGAGCCAAAAGATCAGGGTGCACTTGGACCCCAGGGAAATGGAGATCAAGTTTGGCAAGCCACGCGACATCGATGTGCCCTACGACCTCATGGAAAAACTTTGGGCCTACACAGTCAGATGGCGGCAAAGGCGGGCCAACAATCAACCCGATGGGATGGAGTATCCCCACCTGTTTCTGACCGAGGGAGGCCAGCCCTACACCAAAGACGCGGTCACTGCGATCTTTAGAACCATGAGCAAGCGGGTGGGCTTCAAAGTGGAGGCCCACATGCTACGCCACTCCTACGCCACATATCTTCTGTGGAGCCTGCGCAAGAGCACTTCGTTCCAAGGTGAGCCGCTGTTGTACGTCCGGGATCGAATGGGCCATAGCGATGTCTCAACTACCACTATCTACTTGCATCTGATCAACTCGTTGGAGGGTCATCTGGTTCTAGCCCACGAGGATGAAATCGACCAATTGTTCTCACCCACGATTGAGGCTGCCGTAGCATGAAAAACAAAAAGGCATTCACCGCACCCGTGCCCGTGGTGGTCGCCACGACACCGCCGACCGAACCGCCGGCAGACGGTGCTAATTCTTTAATTATTGCACTTCCGGAACATGCAGGAAGCCACCGCAACCTCGACCTCACGCCTTGGCTAGACCAGGGCATTGATGCTTGGGTACATGCCTGTGCTGGTCAGTTGCGGGTGTTCCTTCATAGTAAGAGCGTGGAGGCAACCACGTTGGGCAATTACTGGTATGCAGGCCTTCGTTATTTCTTCGAGCATCTAGTCGCAGTCAACGGCCCTTCGGCCCCTATCCTGCTCAAGCCACAACATATTCGTGGCTTCCTGGGCTGGCTCTCTGAACAAGGTTGGAGTTATGGGACCCAAAAGGCGCGTTTTGATTTCACCAAATCCGTCCTCTCTGCCCTTGTCCGTCGCCAGATCATTCCGAAGCAGGGAAACCTATTTCCCACCAATCCCTTTCCAGGCAGTAACAAGCGCCAAAACGGTCAGACACCACTCTCAAATGACGAGCGGCAGCGGTTGGCGACGGCACTGCGCGATGAACTGATCGCAATTCACCAGGTGCAGTTCGACGGGGTGCAATCTCATGCTCTGGTTGTCTACGTGCTGGCAGTGGCGATTCGCTGTGGGGCAAACACTGTGCCTTTGCTGGAAGCAACGCGTGACTGCCTTCAGGACCACCCCTTCATGCCTACCATGAAGCGCCTGATGTTATTTAAGCGCCGGGGCAGTTCCACCAAGATCATCCAGTTGCGGTCCCGCAAACATGCTGACGACTCGGTCTCTGTGACCATGGATGGTGTAGCACTGATAAAAAAAGCCCTGGCCTACTCAGAAGCGCTGGTGAAAGAGGCCAAAATCGGGCATCAGAATCGGCTGTGGCTATATCGTTCAGAGAGTGTCAGGTACGCCGGAAAAGTTTTGCCCCTAACCGGCGCAACGCTAGCTGAAGGCATTTCCGCCCTCATTAAGCGCCACAACTTGCGCGGCGATGATGGGAAACGGATAAGGCTCAACCTTTCTAGACTACGCAAGACGGTTGAAATGCGTTTATTCGAACTTTCTGGTGGCGACCTGATCACAACCGCTGCGTTAATGGGACATGACCCAAAGGTCGCCGACATGCACTACCTTGCGTGCACCCAGAAGATGAAGGAAAACGCCACGTTCGTTGGTGAAGCGCTTCCTGATATTTACCGCAATGCCGACCAGAAGGTCATCTCCATTTTGCCTGAAATGACCCCTGCCGGGCGCTGCAAGGATCCCTACCAGGGGGACAAAGCGCCGAAGGATGGAACGCCATGCGACGACTTCTTTGCATGCTTTGCTTGCACGAGCTACGCCATCACAGGTTCACCGGACGACCTTCATCGGCTTTTCAGTTTCTACTTTTTCCTGGAACGGGAAATGCACCATGCCAAGACCGAGGGCTGGCGCACCGAGTTTCGTCACACGATGCTACTCATCGACCGCTTCACCGCCGACATGTTCGTTCCGGAGGTAGTCGCGGTGGCGCGTGAGCGTGCGCGCATCACACCCATCGGGTTCTGGGCAGCCTACGCTTTGAGCGAGGCCGCCAATGGTTAAGAACACCACCAAGACCATCTATGTTGTGCCTGACTCTGCTGTTCTCGACACGCCGCAGCGCGCTACCTCACTACGGCTGGCACGCAAACGCATTGAAAAGGCCTATGGCGTGCTGGCCGACCAACCACCAAGCTTGGCTGGACTGTCTTCCGACGAACGCGCCCAAGTAGTCGTCAGCGCTGTTATTGACGAAGCGGGCAACATCACGGTCATTAGTCGTGCAGGTGATCCGGTGTGGAATCTGTGGCCGTTCGTAACAACGCCAAACACTAAGGTCAGCGAAAAGCGCCTAAATTGGGAACGCATTCCTGAATCCTACCGCGAGTGCATTCAGAACGTGGTGTATGCCTACTGGAAGCAGGGACGTCCTGGGTGGGCATTGCCTGGATTAAAGTCGCTTCTAGACAAGCTGAACGGCCTTGTCCAATTAAGCCAATATGCCGCCGCATTGAAGTTGTCCTCGCTGGCTGACCTCCAACCACTGCACATCGCCAATTTCGTCCATGACCAGAAGGCTACTGGGAAAAACCAGAGAACACTTGGTCAGATCTTCGCGGCAGTCGAACTGCTTTACCTCTTCCGTGGCGAGCATCAAGGCACGCTGGGCATCCATCCGTGGCCTGAATCCAGTGCGAAGGACGTGGCGGGCTTAACAGGACAACGGGACAACGATGCACGCAAGGTCGGGTTGACGCCGTTGATTCCGATGGATGTTGCATCCATACTATTTAAGTATGCCGAAAGCATCCTGGAAGGCGCTAACTTCCTATTGGAACAGCGCGATAGCGGCAAGAGGTCCTCATTCAAAGACACCGAAATCACTGCAATCCGTGATGCCTGCTTCTACCTGCTTGGCGTGCTCACTGGCATGCGTTCCAGCGAACTCTCCAGCATTGAAGTCGAACCCGGCCGGACGGAAGTTCATAACGGCTTTACCTTTCACTGGCTCACAAGCACAGAGCACAAGACCAAGAAGGGCGAGGTCGACTACTTGATGCCTTCATTGGGGCACCGCATCCTTCGCATCATGGAGCGTTGGTCACGACCTTACCGTCAAAGGCTATCGGTGCAAATCAAAAAGATGGAGGAGAAATCCGCCACGCTCACCACCAAGGAACTGCAATGGCTCGCTAGAGCTCGAAGCAACGCCAAGCGTATGTTCCTTGGAAATGGCAGAGGTGGAATCGTTCCGGTGTCGGGCACCGCTTGGGTTAAGAATCTCGGAAAATTTGCCCGTAGTGCGGGAACGAATTGGGCGTTGAGCCCTCACCAAACGCGGCGACTGTATGCCTACACCTTCGTGCGCCACAAGCTGGGCGATCTGTTGTTTCTCAAGGAACAGTTCAAGCATTCCAGCATTGATATGTCGCAGCTCTATGGATCCAACCCTCGACAGGACCGGGCGCTATACGACGACATCTTGTCGGAGTTGCTGCGCTACAAAGGCGAAGTCATCACCACCTGGCTGGAAAAAGACGAACCTTTGGCAGGAGGGGCCGGGCACAAGATCATGAAAATGCGCGCCCACGAGTTCCAGGATCGTAAGGCAATGGTGACCGAGGCTTCTAGGCGCGTCCAGATGCGCTCCAACGGGCATGCCTGGTGTTTGGCTCAGGACGATGGTTGCGGCGGCTCAGGGATCTACGCCAAGGGTAGCTGCGGTGGTTGCCGTAACGGTCTAGTAGACCGTCGTTTCATTCCGATCTGGCAGGAGGCGTATCGCCATCACAAAGAGTTGCTCAGAGAAGCTCAACAGTGGGGACCTGGCGCCATCAGGCGAGTTAGTGCCGACCTAGAGCAAGCTGGCAAGATTCTGCGGGACTTAGGGCTCAATCCAGAGGGTGTAGGCTATGAAAAAGACAGCACATACTAAGTTGGAAACTGCCGCGCATTTGACCTCGCAGATGCCGAACAAGAATGCCAATGGGCAGGATGAGCGTGCTGCCCCACGTCAGAAGAATCGGGAGCGCACCCTATCCGAATTGCAAGGGGCGCTCAAGACCTTGCAAGGAAACGGTCAGAAGATCACGTTGAAAGCAGTAGCCGTTCTGGCGAATGTGTCCCCGTCGCTCCTTAATCACCGGTACCCGGACTTCGCCGAGCAGGTGCGTGGATTGGTCGGTCGCACCATTCGCCAACAGCGAAATGAAAAGTCAGACATGCTGGTGAAGGAACGCGAAAAGAACCGCCAACTACGCACCCTCGTCGAAAGTCAGTTGTTGGAAATCACTCGCCTAGCGTCTGTGAATGAAGCCTTCCGCCAAGAGCTTGCAGTGCAGCGTGCAATAGCCGAAGGGAAGGTTGCCAAAGGCCCATTCGGGCGGAAAAAAGCCACTCATTAGCCTTAAACGCCTCTCAAAAAAATTGAAACTCTTTGACTTGGAAATGTTCAAATAAAATCAATTGGTTAGGCGTTGTGTCAATTGACACGGAATCTTATCCTGTGCGACACCAAACTCAAGGCGGTGATGGGCAAACCTGAGGTGACCATGTTCGAATTGACAGGCTTGGCCAACAAGCATTTGAGCTAATTGACCTATTTGGCCCAAGCAAATGGACTTTTCTTACGACCGACGCTTGCTCGAAGATTGGCTTGGGCGCGCGGTTGTTGAAAGCGGCCAAGCCTACGTTCCACGGGTCTCACAACTGAGGTGGGACGGGGACACCTTGCTTGCTCGGGTGCAAGGGTCGAAGCCCAGGCCCTATGAGGTCTCTATCGATTGTCTGGTAGACGAAGATGGCCCTTGGGCAGCAGGTGAGTGCAGCTGCGCAGTGGGTTTCGACTGCAAGCACGTGGCCGCCGTGTTGCTTGCCAATTTGAAAATAGGTATCCCCACCTGGCAGTTAAAGAGCCCGTTGGAGTGGTCCCAAGGCCCCTTGATCGGACGCAGCGAATTCGGACGCAGCGAACCCCGTCGAGACATCGAGCCAGATGGCGTTAGCCGGGAACTCATTGATTGGCTGCAAATCTTCAAATTCAGCCTCTCACAGAACGTTCCCGGTAAAAAGAAACCCGCCGCCCAAAAGCTCACCCATGCCCTGGCCTACGTCCTGTCCGTTGGTTACCGTGGCATGCCAAGTGTTTCAATTTACAAAGCTCGGCTCAATTCAACCGGTGCCATCACCCGGATCGACGACCACTGGGACAACATCGAAGCAGCACTCACTAAACCTCCAAAGTTCGTGAGTGAAGCAGATCTGCCGATATTGCGAGGTATTTGGCTGGCCAGAGCTAAGAGCTTTGGAATTGGATACCCCCTTGCAGGTGCCAACGGTGCCGCCACGCTGGAGTTGATGATTAACACCGGCCGGACATTCGCGGGCGGTGAGAACGGCCCGGACAGCTATGGCGCTCGTGCGTTTAACTACCGAGCGTTCTTCAATCAAGAACCCCTGCGCCCTGCTGCCCCGCGCCAAGCGCAGATCATTTGGCAGGAGATGGAGGGTCAGCGGACCCGACCAGTGCTGCAAACCACACCCCCTGCCAGCGCCTTACTGATGACCGATCCTGTGATGTACATGGATACGGTGACGGGCGAGGCAGGCACGGTGCAGATGCCTTGGCCGCTGGATCAGGTCAACCACCTGCTCACCATGCCACCCATTTCAGCAACAGAAGCCGCAGTCGTCGCTTCTGTGATGCTAGAAGTTGCACCCAGTTTGCCTTTGCCCCCAGCGGGTAATCTAAAAAACCTGACCGTGGTGGACGTGGAGCCTGTCTCAGTTCTGAAGCTCGATACCGTGCAAGTCCAACCAGACATTTGGAGCTACGGCGCTCCTGTGCCGTTTCACTTCGGCAGATTGAGCTTCGATTACGGCGGAAATATCGTGGACGCCGCCAGTCCGGTTTCTCTGGTGCGCCAGCCTGACGGCAGCGTGGTCCAGATCAAAAGAAGGTTGGCGAGCGAACAAGCCCGGCTGGCTGAACTCAAGCAGTTTGGATTCAAGGAGGTGCCGAGCGCGGTTAGCCTGCGCGCGAACAACTTTCCTACCGATGCGCTTGCCCCCAAGTCCACCGACGACTGGGCGGGGTTTGTGCGCAACGTCGCGTCCGAACTCCGCCAAGAAGGTTGGCGCATCGAGATGACCGACCGTTTCGAGTTCAATGTGGCCGAGGTCTCAGAGATCGACGGCAACTTGCGCCAAGGCGCAGACGGTTGGTTCGATGTTGAAATGGGCATCAAGGTCAACGGCAGGCCCATTCGCCTGGAGCCGCTGCTGGCGGCCTTGTTCAAACGAGACTCGCGCTGGTTGTCCGGCAGCCTGGAGGCGATTGAAGACACCGAGGTGATTGAGCTGCGAACGGATCGTAACGAACGGGTGCAACTGCTCTCCACGCGTCTGAAGCCCGTGGTCAGGGTGCTGATCGACCTTTTCGATTCCTTGGGCACCTCCGAGGTGCGGGTATCCAAGTGGGACATTGGCCGTCTCGCCGACCTGGGCAACATCGGACGCTGGGAGTTTCCGGGAGAGGGTTCGATCAAAGAACTGGCACAGCGCTTACTTGCCGCTCCTGGCATGGTCAGAGCAGCCCCACCCCTGGGACTGAAGGCAGAGTTGCGCGGCTACCAGCATGACGGCTTGGCCTGGATGCAGTATCTGCGCGAACACGATCTTTCCGGCATCTTGGCTGATGAAATGGGACTGGGCAAGACCGTTCAGACACTGGCTCATATCCTGTCGGAGAAAGAGGCAGGCAGGCTGGACCGCCCTGCCCTTGTCATCGTGCCCACCACCCTGATGCACAACTGGCGCCAAGAGGCCAAGAAGTTCACCCCTGGCATTCGCCTTCTCAGCCTTCACGGCTCGCAGCGCCATGAGAGCTTTGATGCGATCAGCAAACATGACCTGGTCTTGACGACCTACGCCCTGCTTTGGCGTGATCACAAGATGTTGGCCAAGCATAAGTTCCACCTGCTTGTGCTCGACGAGGCTCAGAATGTGAAGAACACGGCCACTAAGGCAGCGACTGTGATTCGAGAGTTGGAATCTCGGCACCGCCTGTGTCTGACGGGCACGCCACTGGAGAACCACCTGGGTGAGTTGTGGAGCCAGTTTGATTTTCTGTTGCCAGGCTTCCTCGGAACCTTGAAGGACTTCACCAAGCGCTGGCGCACCCCCATCGAAAAGGGAGGCGACGCCGTTCGATCAGATCTGCTCGCCAAGCGCATTCGGCCCTTTATGCTGCGCCGGCGCAAGTTGGATGTGGCGGCAGAACTCCCACCCAAGACCATTGTGGTCAAGACAGTCGAGCTCGAAGGCGCACAGCGGGACCTGTACGAAGCGGTACGCGCGGCCATGCAAGAAAAGGTACGCACTGCCATCGCTGAGAAAGGCTTGGCCAGAAGCCACATGGTGGTGCTGGATGCGCTTTTGAAGCTGCGCCAGATTTGCTGTGACCCCCGTTTACTGAAGCTAGCGCAGGCGCAGTCCGTCAAAGAGTCCGCGAAGCTTGAGTTGCTGCTCGACATGCTGGGGGAGCTTGTGGAGGAAGGACACCGAATTTTGGTGTTTTCTCAGTTCACGTCCATGTTGGAGCTAATTGGCAGCGCGCTGACGGCTGCCAATTTGCCTTTCGTGCTATTGACCGGTGAGACCACGGACCGGGAGACACCGATTCGAAGGTTTAGCGATGGCGAAGTACCCATCTTCTTGATCAGTCTCAAGGCGGGTGGAGTGGGCCTTAACCTCACGGCGGCCGACACGGTGATTCACTACGACCCGTGGTGGAATCCGGCAGCTGAGAACCAAGCGTCTGACCGCGCACACCGCATGGGCCAGGACAAGCCTGTGTTCGTCTACAAACTCATTGCGGCGGGAAGCATTGAGGAGAAGATCCTGGATATGCAGGCCAAGAAGGCGGCTCTTGCCGACGCGGTGATGTCAGAGGACGGTGAAGGGGGACCAAAGTTTTCTGCAGACGATCTTGCCGCGCTTTTGGATGATCCGCCAGTTCAGTAGGCAAAGTGTTGGTGCCGACCGCAGCCAGTCCACCCCGCCGACTTTTCGGATGACCAGGGCTTAGTCCGTTGAGTTGCAGGCCCAGTGCGGCAATCCTTGGCCCAATGGGTGGTCAATACTTTCTCGGTACATGCACCCCCAGGTAGTCAATCCGCGTTCGGCATCAACAGCGAAATGTATAAAAGTTCCATTTAAAGCCAAAAAACCCATTAGGTAATGATTTTGGCTTCTTTAGCACCTTTCGTTGACAATGCAATTTTCAATATTTACAATGGATTAGATTAAAGCTTTAATCATCATCTATATCTCTAATAGATTTATTTGAAACTCTTATGTATGACAACAAACACCATTGAAGAGTTCGAATCCGAGGTTGGAGAGCAGATCAAGTCGTTGCGCCTGAAACAGAACATCGACCGGGCTACCTTAGCCCTACGAGCGGGCTGTAGTGTTAGCGCGTTGAAGAATCTGGAGTCCGCAAATGGCTCTACCCTGCGCACGCTCATTGCAATAGTCCGGGCACTTGGCCGCGAGGACTGGCTGCGCAACGTGGCCCCCATGGCCACAATCAGTCCTTTGAACATGCCCAAGACCGGACAGCTGCGCAGGCGTGCGCGCAAGCGTGCAATTCCTGTCACCCAAAATACTCACCCGTGACTGCTCGACCAACTAAACCCAAAACGGCATCCTACAAGCGGGTAGATGTCGTCAATGTGTACTTGTGGGGCAAGCATGTTGGTGCGGTGGCGCGTGATCCAACCTGGGGTTTCTACGTCTTTGAATATTCACCAGCGTTCGTGTCCCTGGGAGTGGAGCCTGCGCCCCTGCAGATGCCTGCGCGCCAGGGTGGGACCTTCATGTTCACTGACCTACCTGAAATCACCTTTAAGCGACTGCCAGCGATGCTGGCCGATACTCTGCCGGATGATTTCGGCAATGCCTTGATCGACCGCTACATGGCAGACAAAGGCTTGGACAAGTCCCAGATCACTGCGCTGGACCGATTGGCTTATATGGGCAACCGCGCGATGGGGGCGCTGGAGTACAAACCCACGCGCTCGCCCCCACGCCACAAGCCCTCAGCCATCGTGCTCAGTGAACTGGTGGTGGAGGCACGTCGGGCCGTCGAGGGGACGCTGGAAGACGACACACATGCCAACGCGGCGATGCGCAGCATTCTGGAGGTGGGAACTTCGGCCGGGGGGGCTCGCGCCAAGGCGGTGATCGCATGGAACGCGGCCACTCAAGAGATTCGAGCAGGCCAGCTCGACGCTCCCGACGGATTCGAGCATTGGCTGCTGAAATTCGATGGCATGGGCAGCGACAATGAGCTCGGCAGCGGGACGGACTATGGCCGTATCGAGTACGCCTACTACCTGATGGCCAAAGACGCAGGGATAGAAATGTCTGCATGCCGCATATTGGAGGAAAACGGCCGTGCTCACTTCATGACAAAGCGCTTTGACCGTGCTGGGAACAATACCCGCCACCACATGCAAACCTTGTGCGCGATGAACCATCTCGACTACAAGAAGAAGGGTACGAACAGCTATGAACAGATGTTTGTCACCATAGACAAGTTGTCGTTACCCTACGAGCAGAAGGAAGAGGCGTATCGCCGGATGGTGTTCAATGTGGTGGGGAAGAATTGCGACGACCACACCAAAAACATCTCTTTTCGTCTTCGGCAAGGTCAACCATGGGAGTTGTCCCCAGCCTATGACATTTCATTTGCACACAACCCCAAGGGGGAGTGGACTCACCAGCATCTAATGTCCATCAATGGGCGCTTTAAAGACTTTTCGCGCGCGGATCTGCTGGAATTGGCCAATCGTTTTGGCATTGGGAGTGCTGCTGCGGTCATCGACCAGGTGGTCAGCACGATTGCACTTTGGTCAACATTTGCTGCGCAGGCTGGGGTGCCCAAGGGTGTGGCAGAAAACATTGCAGGCTTTCACCTGTTGGGATTGCGAAAGGCCTGAATTAGGAGAGTGGAACAAACCGGGGGCTATCAACCTTCAGGCCGCTTTCAGCTCCGCAGGCTGATCAACGTTCATGCCTGGAAACCATCGACAAAACGTGTTCCTCAAGTCTTCGTTCAAGACCTGCACCCGTGTCTGCAGCAACAGGTGCGCGCCGCGCTGCGTCCATCGCATTTGCTGCTTTTTGACAAAGCGCTTGCTGATGACCTGGTTCACCGTTGATTCCACGAACGCCGTGGAAATCATCTCATCATGTCGGTACCGATCACCATAATTTGGAATGAACGCTTCGTTGGCCAGGATATAGCCGCGCAGTTCCTTCACTGCCTTTTGCAATTTCTTTTTGTTCTGCGGATTTGCCTCCAAAGTCTCCAGGTCGTCGTCCAGATCGTCCATTCGTTGCAAGGCGTGTGCTACGTTGCCATGCCACAGGTTCCATTTGACGCTCTCCAGATTTTTGTCCAAGTTGGCCAATACGCCAGGTGTTAGCGGATACCTGTCGTCGGGCTTGAGTTCAGTATGCATGCCTTTGACCAACTGTGCCATGACCGTCAAGCGCATCGTGATGTGAAACCAATCGAGCAAATGCTCGGACTCCGGGCTGAGATAGGCCTGCATATCACGCACTGTATCGCCGCCATCAGACAAGAAAACGACTTGCTGATTCATCTGCAGGCCCTGTGACTTCAGGACCTCATGCAACCGGCGTTTGGGTTTGGTGTCGTATTTGTTGACGAAGGCAAAGACCTTGGCGCCACCGCCCTCGGTCTTTATGCTCTTGCCGGTGATGACCTCGAACCACCCCTCGGTTCTGGATTTCTGATCCGAGGCGTGAACGTAGCCACCGTCCAGACCGACGAAGAATGGTGGCCCTGGCGGCGGCAGCTTTTCCCAGTCATAGGGGCAACCTTCAATGAACTGCACCTGCTCCTCGCCCAGTTCTCCTTCGAAACGTTGGGCCACTGCGTGTACTTGACGCCGCATCGACGTGTGGTTGATTTCATTTGCCAGCGGCAGGACTTCAGACAAGAGGTCAACACTGAGCCCGTAGGACATGAGTGACGCAAATTTGGTCTGCAGGTAGCTCAGCTCCGGCGCGCAGTGTGACGTGAGCAATTTGCTCAATGGACTCGAACTACGCCGACCGTGGCTCTGGCAAGGGCAGTCATACAGTCTGGGACTGTGGAGGTTAAGCTTGCCAAACAAAGTACGGTAGACAACGGTGTGCTGTCCCTTCTTTGTGCGCGCCGCACCGCAAAGCGTGCAAATTTTGAACTGACCGAGGTACTGGTCCACCTGTTCGGCGACCATTGATTGCTGCATGCCATGCAACAGGCTCTTGGCTTCGGCCAGGGAGAGGCCCAATTCCGATGCTCGCAAGGGGCCACGCTGCAATTGCCCGACTTCCTCAATGACCTCAGGTTTACCGTCTTCGGCTTCAAAGACCAGTTGTATGCGTACCTTCATCACCGTCTCCTTGCTCCATCCGCCACGCCGGATCGTTTGCTGAAAACTGCTTGAGTCGGTGATTGACCGCACGCTGGTCAAATTTGTCTAATTCCAGCCATTCCTGGAGTTCACCAATGTCTTCGATTCGCGCCCGGATGGTCGCCATGTCATCGTTGCGCAGTGATTCCTGAATATCTTCCAATAGCTCGAATTCCAGCATAGGGATCTCATCGCGACGCGCCATGAATGCAAGGGGACCGCCACAGTCCTCGGGTGGTGCCCGGCGCTGGCCATCAATGCAGCGGGGGTAGGACTTGCCTTTGTCTAACGGCAATCGAGCTTCCAGGCGGACCGTGTGTTCCCAACAGTCGCCGAAGTCATATTCATAGCTGAAGCGTTCGTTCTTGCGGAATTTGAAATCGCTAAGCTTGACCAAATTTGGGTTCTTGGAAAAACTGATGCCACCGTCGTGGTGCACACCATAGTCTTGGCCATGAATGTGGAACATGTTCAAATGCTCATCGCTCCAGCCGAAGGCAATTTGCAGGATGTAGTGCAAATCCGAGACTGAGCAGTCACTGCGCACCAGTAGGCGGCGCCAAATCATCGGGCTGATTTGACGAATCCACACATGGAACTGGTAGATTTCAACCTCGACAGTCTTGGTCATCGCCATGGTAGGGGCAGTTTAGCAAAATGGCAGCAAATCCAGGCTAGATTGCCCAGCCCCCGGTTTGTTCCACTCTCCTATTGCGACAAAACCGTTTCCCGTCCCGAGCCTGGCTATCTCAATAAATACGGCGGATTAAGCCAGTGGTGTTGCGCTTAACTGGGCGCGCCCTGAGAACTCACCATACTGAGCGACAAGGTTTTCGATGCCGATGACGGCATCACGTAAATCTCTAGCACCAGACAAATCAATACTTTCCGTGCTCAACCTGACCTCCCGCACCCAACACAATTGAAGCTGTTCACGAAGCGCACCTAAGCGCGGATAAACCCTACGGACATACTCGACCTTCCGCCCGCAATGATTCACCAAGGAGAGACAGGCGGCATACAAAGACTCAGTAAGTTTGGGGTCATTGCGGGGCATTAGCCGAATGAAATTGTCGACCGCTATTACGGAAGGCTCGCAGACCAGTATCAGTCCATCTTTGCGTTCAGGGGAGCAGAAAACGCTTTTGCAACTATTGCCCCCGATCAGGTGCTTCCACTGACGCAAAGCTTTAGGTTTGGCCCCAAGGTTGCCGCTGTTGCAAACAGTCTGCTCTGGGGGTTCTTCGGCGAAACCACCGAGCTGATCGGATCTGGTCCGGACACGGCTGTTCTGCGATCCGGTGCTGCGGTCGGTTCCGGCCAACACTCAATCCTGGCCCGGTCAAATTCCGAACTGTTCTCTCGAGCGATCATCCACGCCCAGGCCAACGCCAAACTAGGGTTTGTCGGCGGTGCTGCCTCCTACAACTTTTCGAAGATCGTCGACGCATGGCACCTGTGCGCGAACGAGCATCACCTGATTCGGGATCAGTTCATCCGGGATTTCCCAAGCTTTACGGAGCTAGATGAGTACGCACGAGACGCCGGTGATGTTGAGCTAAACCGGATGGTTGGGCTCGTTCATGCTTACGGCCAGAGCATCCCCAACCTGATCGACCTGATTCATGCTCGCTCACTTGGGCACCTGGCTCAAGCCGATGTGGTGCTCTCAGCGGTGATTGAACCCTCTTCCCAGCGGTACCAGGTAGATTTGCTGACGCCAAGCAGTATCTGTCGCTCGCGCGCCGCTAACCCCCACGCATCGCCAATTTTGCGAAAGATGGAGAGGGCTGCACCCGCCGTTTGCGCGGTGCTCAAATCAACATCGGTTTGTGCAGGTGCTTTTTTCACAATTATCCCATAAGAGACATAATGTGATTATATTTCCCATATGGGACAATTGCAACAGCAACTTTTGATTCCCAGCTAAGATTTAGCGATGTGCAACCGCTACCAACCCGCCTCCCACGAAAAGATCCGCGATGTATTAGGTGTTCGCGTGCCTGACATTACCTACCGGCCAGGCCTGGGCCCATGGGGAACTGGCCCCTTTGTGCGCTCAAACGCTGGTGAAATGGAGTGTGTTATCGGGCTGTGGGCGTTGATACCCCCCTTTGCCAAGGAGCGCATCAACCGCAAGATCATGACCAACAACGCCAGGTCCGAGACCGTGGCCACCAAGCCGGTGTTTAGGCAAGCCTGGGCAAAAGGCCAGCGCTGTCTGGTCCCTGCGATGAGCTACGACGAGCCATGCTGGGAGACTGGATCCAATGTTTGGTGGAGTTTTCGTCGTCGAGACGGGCTGCCGTGGATGCTTGCTGGCTTGTGGAGTGAATGGGTGGACCATGGCACCGGGGAAGTTGTCCCAAGTTACACCATGTTGACGGCCAACTGCGACGGGCACGCCTTGCTTTCTCGGATGCACAAGCCTGATCCAAAACTACCTGACGATGCGCAGGACAAGCGAACGGTCGTACCCATTGAAGCTGAGGACTGGGATAAATGGTTGAACGCGAGTGTAGATGAAGCGCAGCAGCTCATTCAGGTGCCGGCGTTGGAACTATTTGAGGCGTCTGGAGCCAGCTAAAGCCAATGCTTGGTAGCGTTGCGCAGCAGGTTGACGAGCAAACAACAAGCGGATTCTTTGGTTCAAAAGTAAACAAATGCAGCCTTACTATCGACCTCGATATTTTCACATGATATGATTTAGTTAATCATTTGATATGGTAATGACATGGCTTCAAAAAGCATTTCGTCTTCGATATTGAGAAAAAGTATTCCCACCGGCACTCCCGGTATTGGCGCGTTGGCTCTTGGCGGCACAAGCACGCGCAAGCCAAAACCAGTGAAGCACTTTCCTACTGCTCGTGCCAAGCTAAAAGCTGATACCGCCCGCCACCATGCATTCGGCGCCGCTGTGGCAAAGAAGGAAACGCGTCCCAAAAACGTTAAGCCCCTGAGCATGTTGGAGCATCCCGAGCAATTCTGCGATGCCTTGTATCTCATGAATGTTTTGGACCGTTCGGATTTGCTGACACAAATTCCCTCGCAAGCCTTTGACAATCTGTGCGATGTGATGGGTGTAACCAAGGAATATCTTCTTACTGTTCTCAAGCTGAGCGCTGCGACATTGGGCAGAAAGCACAAGAGTGGGGCCCCGCTCGCAACCGATGAAGCGGAGAAGATTCTCGGCATCGTCTGTTTGATTGGTCAAGTCAAAATCATGGTTGAAGAATCTGGCGAAGCAGAAGGGTTCGAAGCGGCGAAGTGGTTCGCCCAGTGGATCAAATCGCCTAACGCGACACTAGGTGGCCGTCGCGCTGATGAACTGTTGTCATTTGGTGATGGGCGTCACCTGCTTTCTGACCTGCTGTGCCAAATGCAGGCCGGCACCTACGCGTGACGATAAGTCTTTGGCGTATTGCGACTGATACGCCCATCTACACGGCTGATGATGCGTCCGGAGCTGGGGCTGTTCACGCACCTGGCCGCTGGCACGTAAAGGGCACGCCGATGCTTTACTGTGCAAGCACACGTGCCCTCGCCTGCTTGGAAACCCTGGTCCACCAACAGGGATGCTCAAGTCTGCCCTTTAATCGCTACCTTGTGGAATTTGTCGTTCCGCAAGATGTTTGGCGCATTGCGGTGCAGTTTGATTTAAAGACTGGCGTTGGCTGGGATGCATTGCCAGCAGGCTTGGTTAGTACAAGTTGGGGGACGCAATGGGCTAACGCTGGATCATCTGTGGCGGCACTGGTGCCCTCCATTGTTATTCCCGAAGAGTGGAATGTTTTGCTGAATCCGAGGCACCCGGACATGGCAAAGATCACAGTGAAGAAGATCCGGCGTTGGGCTTACGATCCCAGATTTTTTGGAGCCACGTTTTAGCGACGGTGTGCAAGGCTCGAGCTCAAGGCCGCCGAGGTCTATGGTTGCAAGGCTTTCCAGTGAGAGAGGGAAATGTTTCCCTGGCCTTGGTCTTGACCTGGTCACCAACTCCGGCCGCCGATCAGGCTTGGCGCCTAAGACCTGACTTATAAGCCTCGCGCCACAATGGCTAGCGAATCACGTACCCTTTTTTTTCAACTGCAGCGACAGTTGCAACACGCAATTGTTGAATTTGTTCGGCAGTCAACTCTTCCACAAACCCAATCGAAAAGTCTTCGAAGGATTTGACCCTCGCTGTCAACGCAGGGTTTTCTCCATCATCAGGACGGTAAATTTCAATGTGAATTGCTGTTCGCTCTCTTTGGACAGCACTCATTTCTTCGAATCGACCTTGTAGGTTACAAATTGGCATGGGATTCATGAATACCATTGCGGTCTTTTCCTGCGTCAATTGAATAATATCAATCCTCCTGCCGGGTGTCGTTGGCCTCCTTGCCACAGTACCAATGTAGGCGTGTGTAACCTCTGGCCGGTTGTGCCCCATATTGGAAGAAGTTCGTCGCTCAACTTTCTCAACGTCCTCTTTTGGCATTTGATCTTTGCCTCCACCAAGCACCGGTGGTACATACCCAAACCTGAGCATAAAGTTCTCGCAAAACTGCCCCCTCAACCCGTGCCCAACACAGTCTGCATCCCGACCGTTGATTCCGAGCCGTCTTCCGATCAGATAGTTGTATCGATTGATGGACTGTTCGAAAGTCCGGCCAGACTGACTGCCTCAGCACTGCTTGAGCAAGCAAACCATCAAGCCCATGGCCATCACTTCGCAAAGTGGGCATCCATCGGCATTTTTGTTTGTTTGGCAACCACAGCAGGTGGATTTGCTCTTGGTCACAGTTTTGCAAAAGCGACCATCATCTCGGCCCTGCCCCCCGTCCAACAGGCAATGTTGAGTCAGGAAGGCTCGGCCGGTGCTGAACTCGCCCAGCTTGGCCAAGCTCGAAACTTGCTCGAGTGCAACCAAGTCGGCTGGAAAATATACAAAGACTTTTGTTATCCCCTACCGCTCGAGGGTAAGGTGGTCGGTTGGCGAATCCAGTAAAAGCGTCCAAAGGAATCACTTCTGCCCAAGCACTTGGCGCGCGTTTTGGGGACCGGCTAAATTTGGCCGGTCGTCCTTTCTCGGATCTAAAAGCGCAGGACTTGCGCCCGCGTTGATGCGTGCTACGTTGAATCCATGTGCAACCTCACAGGAAGAGAAATCACCATGGAAACCCGAGAAAACACTTCCATCGACCAACAAAAGCCACCAAGCACGCGAACGAGCCTCTACAACGCATTTATCCGGGACCAGTTGGCAGGAACAGGCTTCTCGGTCACGCGCAAGCAAATGTTCTCAATCGGCCTTGGCAACGTTTTTCTTGCCCTGCTTCTTCAAATTGCCCAAGTGTCGCCAGCTTGGCTGGGCTACGTCTGGTTCTCCATTGGTGTGGTCCAGGTGTATCTCTCCTGGGAGTGAACTGGTATCGGATGCCTGATATCCCGAACGCAAGCGGAAACCGGGCTAGCCGTTCGCCAACATCTAACCCTTTTTGCATCAAAAGTTCTTTGATTCTTTACACCACATACCTAAGGTAGATCGTTATGAATTTTCAACTCTTGAGCGTGAGTATTCTTTCAACAATGCTTGCCGCATGTGGAGGTGGAGGAAGTACCGTGGCCACAAGCGGAGGCACTGGTACCAGTACCTCAGCCACAAACACCGCTTCCCCAACGACAAATTCCGGCAACCTTGCCACCAGTGCGCCAACCCCAACATATCCGGCCGGAAGTTTCCAACTCGCCATGTTTAACCAACTCAACGATGTTCGGCTGAAGGGTGGATTCGGGATGTTGGCCCAGGACGTGGTGCTGGACAAAGCAGACACCAATCATGCAAATTATCTGGTCACGAACTACTACAATTTCGTCGGCCAATATGGGTTGCAGTGGAATCCCGACATGTCGAAAGTTGACCCAGCTACTGGTTGGTTACAGGCGCATGTGGAAGTTGAAGGCAAACCTGGTTTTACTGGTGTCCTCCCGGTGAATCGTGTTGCCTCCGCTGGTTCTACGTACTCGTATATTGGTGAAGTCATTGCATTTATCAGTCCCCCAGCACCGCCCACTGACTGCGTTGGTGTTTTGCTGAACACCGTTTTTCATCGCAATGCGCTTCTGAACACTCAGCTTTCAACCATTGGAATTGGCTACTCACCAACGCCAGATTCGAAAAGCGGCGCCTGCGTGATCAATCCGTCTATGAAGTCCACTCCCAACATTCGGCCAGAGGGATGGACGGGCATTTATCCTGGTGAGAACCAGACTTCCGTTCCGACTGGCATGGGGGGAGAAGCACCTGATCCGGCTCCCAACATACCAAACTCCCAAAAAGGCTCGCCAGTTTCAATCTACTTGAACAGTGCTCTTGCTTCTGTTAACTCATTTACGCTGACCGCTGCAGGTTCAACCGTGCAGGTGCCAACGGTCCAACTTACTTACGCCGATTTCCCAAAGTATTTGACCAAGAACGAAGCACACATCCTGCCGACACAGCTACTGGCCAGCAAAACGACCTACAAAGTGAATTTCGCCGGGACAATGAGTGACGGAACCATTAGCAACCGATCGTGGTCCTTCACGACGCAATGAGATGCTTTCCAAGTGCCGGGTAGCTTGCCTAACGAGGATTCTTTGATAAGCTTGAATCAAAGGAAACAGGGCGAACCGCTTCAAACTTCGGCTTTGACTTTTCAACGAACACAGACAACAGGAGCTTTTTGTGAAATTTGGACTTTTTAGAGCCATTGCTTTTGCACCCATGATGCTCTGTGGTGCAGGAGCATATGCTGATCGCGTTTGGAATTACACGTCGTACGAGCAAACTGGATTAGCACTTAACGGTGGAAATTTTCGTCTGACTGAGCCGGATGGAGCGGGAAATGCGACTGTCTATATCGTGACCGGTATGCGCATTGCTTACGTATGCCTGCACGGCGGCGTGCCTGCTGTCGTGACTGAAGATGCCGATGCAACAGTTGTTCTAATCCCGCCTGTTGTTCGCGACTGTGAAACCCGACGCTACACGATTAAGAAGGATGGCAGCGGCGGATTTTTAGAAGTGCTTTTGAAACGGGGCTGGGTCCGCAGCCCCTACGACTTCGGACTAACTCCGAAGTCGTAACGTAACCTGGCGATATTTAGAGTGCGCCGCCATCACCAACGCCGTCACCGACGCCAGTGCCGTCGCCAGTGCCAGTGCCAGCGCCAGTACCAGATCCTACCCCTGAATCACTGGTCGTATCCCCACATGAAAAGCTCCACCAAATCAAGCAAGGGTCCACGGGTGGTGGAGGTGGAGGTGGCGCTGGTGTATGAAGGCAGTTCCCCAGCTCCTCACAGGTAGGTGGAGGTGGGCAAGTCCCAAGTTGCTCACAGGTAAGCGCCGGTGGCGGCGGGGGTGCGCAAGTGCCTAGCTGCTCACAAGTAGGAGGCGGAGCGCAAGTCCCAAGTTGTTCGCAGGTGAGCTCTGGCGGTGCGGGGCAAGTCCCTAGCTGCTCGCAAGTAGGCGGAGGTGCGCAGGTCCCAAGTTGCTCACAAGTAGGCTCGAATGGTGGTGGGCAAGTGCCTTGTTCCCAACAAGTTGCTGGTGGCGTCGGCGGTTCACAATACGAACTACTGACGCTAAAGCGCCCGCTTGGCATGCAGCTCAGTTGCGCCCACCCTCCTCCAGGGTTGATCACGTCGCTGATCATCGCAGCTCCGCTAGTCGCCTGGCTTTGCTCGCGCATGACGGTTGGCATCAGGCCAATGAAGTGTCCAATGCCCGCTGCGGGCTCGAGAACTCTGCCACCAGTGAATCCCATCTTTCCCAAGATGTCCCACATCGCTTTGATTACGGTGACCGGCGTGTAGTAAGCGGTCAACATCGAAGCACGTGCTGCCTCGAATTCGCGTTCACTCACGAGGCTGCGAAGCGTTTCGCATTCGGCCTGATAAGGCCCGTTTTGCTTGAAGACAGCCGACAAGCCGCCCCAGCCGGTGTAACGCACTAAATCGTTTTTTTGCTCCGCAGTCAGATCCTTGCGCCGAAGGTCGCCACTGCGTAGTTGAGCTACGATTGAAATCGCTTTCAAATTGGTTGCGATTTTTTCGCGGTCGGTACCGAAGCAGTTCAGTTGGTCGGTAATCTCAAAGAACACTTCTGGTTCCACCGTAGCCGCAACGGCTGCTGCGACTGGGGTGACCTTGAACTGTTCGTTCTCCAGTTCTGTCGCTGTTTGAGTCCTTGACTCATCCAGCACCGTATCGATCACATCAGCAAAAAGGTCCAGCGTGAACTGGCCCTCGTACCGATTTGATTTTTTCTTTGCCATTTCGTTTCTCCAAAACGGGTCGATGACCCGGGTTAATTCGTTCGCCAGAAGGGCGAAACAGAGAAACAAAGCCGTTTTCGTTGACGGCTTTCCGCTGGCCTCAAGGTTGGAGGTCAGCGGAAAGCAGTAAGAACGGTGTTGTGGGGGGAGTCGACTGCGATGTTTGTCGACAAATGGGAGGACCGGCCAAATTTAGCCGGTACCTAAAACGCGCGCTGGAATCGATTCGCATTCGCAACCACCAGAGCGTGGAGGCGGCTTTACAGAAGTGATTCGGAAACCTAGTTGCTCTAAAAACCAGGCTGATTCACCCAAGATGCCCAAGAGAAGCCGCAAATTCGGATGGGCGTGGGACTTGAAGAAAAAGGGAAACGATTCCGCCGCAGTGGATCGGGTGGAAATGCTTCCAAACGGTTATCACCAGGTTCGACCTGGAATTCATTCCCAATGCTGGGAATGCCTATATTCGCAGGCAAATTAGATTGTCGAATCGCGAAATGTCCTGAAATCCACCATCCATTCGCCTATTCGGGTGCTGCTGATCCAAAAGTTGCCCGAGGTAGCTGCTGCAGTTTCGCCCACCGTTCGTAAATTTTCCGCTGGTAGACCACGTTGAGGTGTGGAGTTCGGCTGTGATACGCCCCTACTGCGGTCCAGGTGTAACCAAACCTCAAGATTTGCTTTTTTAGGAGATAAGCACCTGCAAAAGCGCTTTGGCAAGGATCCCGAAGCATTTCCGGTGTCACACCGTATCGTCCCAGCTCCGGAAGATGAACCGTGTTGATGCCCATCAAACCAATGTCAAGAGTGCTGTTCGTGTTGCGTGAAATCGTTTCCGGTTTGAAGGATGTCTCTTGATAAGCGATGGCGGCCAGAAGGCCCGGCTCAATTCCGTACCTTTGCCCAGCTTCGACGAAGCAGAAAGCCTGCGCGGGTCCGATCACCGCCGTGCAGGCGATCAGAAACGCTTCGGGCACGTGCAAACGAAACGCCATGCTCAAAACTGGAATTTGGGCCTGCCCAGCCTAGAGCAGACAGAATCGCAGGCGTTTCTGAATGCGACATCTGAGTCACGGGGCGTCTTACTCATGGGCAGGCGGGCGTTAACGCCTTCCAGAGAGACTTCAAGGATCGCGTGCTTCCTTTCGCGGATCACTTTTACCTCGATGCCAGGAAGCTCTCGCTTGAGTTTTTTGATTACTTTAAGCCTTAGACCCAAAATGCTCACGTCACATCCTTGTTTTGACCGACCCTAAGCAGCCGGAAATCTGGATGATTTCAACACCGTCGGAAGTGTTTCCATTTTTGAAAGATGCCACGCCGCGGGCGTTATTGCCTTGGACGACAGTCCGATGCGCCCTACCCTTCCCTGCTTTGCGCCGCACTTGGCCGCTGGTATCCTCTGGCGACAGCACTCCAGAACCATGAGCCAAGACAAGCCCTATCAATTTGCCAGCGCTGAAGTGAAGCATCAGGCCACGCTGAAGGTGCTGGCTGAGGCGTTGGAATACCTGGAGCGACTTCCCCAAGTTCCGGTGACAACAGACTTTTGTAAGAAGCTCAGATCTCACCTGGACGATCCTTCACAAACTCTGGTAATGGGAATGCAGGACACCTTTCGTGGGGAGCGGGTTTCTCCGTCCGGAGTCACCTATGCAACGGCCGAACTTCGCGGCGGCAAACTTATTGTGTCTGCCCTGAGGACATTGCCGCCGCCAATGGACCGCGTTCTGAGCCAGGAAGAATATGAGCGCCGGCTTCTCAACTCACTGTTCAAAGGGATGCCGTTTGATCTGAGGAATGAGGGGGCACAGGTTCCTCAGTCCAATGACGGTCCTAAATCGACGGACTAAATCTAAGAAGTGATTCTGAAGAGCACGGTACGCCAAATGCCTGAGGTACCCATTTATGGGACCAATTTCAAGTACCCATTTATGGGATAGTTTTCAGGTATCCATTTATGGGAAATCCGGCAAGGACACAATTCGGGGATAGCTATTAGGTACCCATTTATGGGAAACACTGTCTAGCGCAGCGATGACTTTTTTAGATATTCCCTAGTCAAGGTCAACATCGACTATTGTTCTAGTACTTGGTCTGTGAAGTAAGTGAGTGCCCTCATTTATCATGATGGGTACCAATTTATGGGAAAACTTTTGGACGTTACTCAACGCTGTCCTCAGAGACATCCTAGTCCAGTTTGATTGTTAAGGTACCTACTTATGGGATCGGTTTTTGCTATTCCTACAGTTAATCCTGGCAAAATGTAGCACCTGCAGATGACTGGAAGCGCCAACTCAGGGTTTCAGGTACCAATTTATGGGGTAACTGAATGCCGGAAGATTTGCAACGTCTTTTGCGTGCAACCCCACAGGTAGATGTGGTTCATTCCCTGACCACTGTTCAGCGTCTAAGTACTCGGGTATGGGGCCTTCAGGTACCCATTTATGGGACCACTCATAGTTGTCGAAAGTCCGCTTCCAGCTTGAATGATCCAGCGTTAAGCAACCTGGTCACCAAATGAGGTGTTCAGGTACCCATTTATGGGAGAAACGAATGCTGCCCGGTTTTCAGCGTCTTTTGCCATCAATCCCATCGGTGGATCTGCTATCTGCATGATTACGGAACAATGCGGAAGCTCAGGTCGACGGAACTTTCAAGTACCTATTTATGGGAGAACTAATCATGGGTAGATGCCGCATCCCTACCCAATTAACTCCATTGGGAAATACCCTCTATTTGGCTCTCCCTGCCGGGGGGCTTAGCTCTGAGTTTTCGACTCTCAGGTACCAACTTATGGGAAAGGTTTGAGGTATCCATCTATGGGAGAGCAGACGATTGAAATATATGTTTGTGAAAATTAGAATGCGTTAGGGATTCCGCCATGCTTTCCAACTCAATGGGTAATGGTTTGCGGCCAGTTGAGTGTCGAAGGGACTTTGGATGCCTATTGGAAGCGATTGAGGTATCCACTTATGGGAAAGCTTACAGGTACCAATTTATGGGACGTTTTATCAGCTCCCACAGATTGGTACTTCTATCCCATATCCACATACCTGAAGCACCAGGGATGGGTACCTACTTTCCCATATCCACATACCTGGACTCCCAGAGGTGGATACCTCACATCCCATAGATCGGTACCTCGCCCGGCTGCAGCCCTTGCCAGGACTTGATTCGGCGCTCCTAAATGTATTAAACCTACCCAAAGTGTACAAATATACAAAACTGGCTAAGTTCAATTTCTCTGTTTCTCTATCTCTCACAGCCAAACTGTTATCCATGAATACCAAGGGTTTCATGGACACCGGAAAAAAGTGCTACCCCAGCGATCGGTAATGAAAAACAAAGTCGCTTGGGGCTCCAGTTGGTTCTTTTTTAGGAATCCAAAGCATCGACGGCAGTCTGCCAATTTGGGTACCCATGATCGGACGGCATCTCTTCATCAAATACAGTTTTCAGGTACCCAACTCATTGATGTTTGTGGTACCCTGAAAGTGGTTCACTTGGCACGCCTTGGGTACCTCAAGCGAGCTTCTTCAGTCTACCAATGAATTTCTGCAGGCGTTACTTTCAATAGCATTTGACACATGGCAACGCGAAACAAATCCAAAAATAGCGACACTGAAGGCCAGGTTGCATTGTTTCAGCTTGATGCCGTGCCTGACACCTTCAAAAAGGCAGTGCAGATCGTGCACAGCAAGCCAAAGGCACCCATGTCCTTGCTACAACGCAAGCTGACAAATGCTTTGCTTCGCAACGCTGTAGAGACCCAGAGGAATTCGGAGGGAGACTGGTTCACGATCAAGCAGTCAGAGATGCTGACGACGATCCGATTCAACTCAAACAACCGGGAGTATTTGCAAGAGTCGGCACTGGACCTCATGAAGATCGTGTTCGAATGGGACGTTGTCACCCCAGACGCCAAAAAGAAAGGTATGTGGAAAGCAAGCGTCCTCTTCCCGGAAATCGAGATGCTTGGCGACATCATGCGGTACCAGATAAGCAGTCAGCTTCGCCCTCTTGTTCTCAACCCTGAGATCTATGCGTTGTTAGATGCGAACATCATTTACAAATTTAGAAGAGGAAGTTCGACCGCACTTTATGAGCATTGCATACGGTTCGTCAATATTGGGAAAACAACCCCTGTGCAGTGGAAGGAATTCCGGGACATGATCCTTGGAGAGTCAGCAAATGCCAAGACATACGCCGCTTATAAGGTCTTCAAACAAAAGGCCTTGTCACCGGCAATGGCCGAGGTTAATTCGGAATCAGATATCGTTATCGAGTTGCATGAAACGATGGCTGGTAGATGGATAGACACTCTTCAATTTAGCGTGACACGTAAGGCTCCGGCTTCCAAGCAGCTTGAGAATATCAAAGACGAAGGATCGCTGAAAGTTATAGGACAAATGGTAGTGATTGGGATACCACAATCTGAGGCCAAGCGATTTGCCAATACCTACACGGTTGCCCAAATCAGGGCAGCGTTGCAGTACACCCAAAAGCGATCAGAAGATAAGAATGCTTCTAAACTGGAGAATGTTGCGGCCTACTTTAGGCAGGCGCTAGTGAGAAATTGGGGCTTCAGCGAACAGATTTCAGAATCTTCGTCAGGAGACACTCCGAAAAGGACTCGGACCGCCTCGGCAGCCGCGCAGCTCCAGGATGCCTACCTCCAACATCAATTTAAAGAAGCGAACGCGTATTTCAAAGAGCTTGACGCCGCTGAACAAAACGGTCTCATCGATAAGTACAACAGTCAACAATTGATTGTTGGTTTACGCCTTAAAACGGCTAAGCCAACAAAGGGTGCTGCCTCTGCCTTTTACCGTTGGTTGGCCAAGGAAACTTGGGGGGACCCAACAAATGACGACCTACTGAAATTTGCACAGGAAATGTTGGCAAAAAAATAGGGCAATCTTCGACGGTTTACGAAGTGGCCCTGCCCTGCTGAGCGAAGCTCAAACAGGTTGCGCTGCAACACCGAAGCGTTGCTGTAGTTCTTCGATCAACTGTTGACGTTTTGCGGGGTCTTCCATGGTCACTTCCATCGCTACCTTGCCAGAATCCCAGTCCTTGATGTACCCAATCACTTGATCGTTAGACGTGATCTTGTATTGGCGGCTAATCTCTTTTGTCTTCCTCGGAGGGGCCGCGCTTTGCAAATTATCTAGTTGTTTTTCCAGATCTCTTGTCGACACACTACCCTCCTTGATTCGAAGAGCCAGTGCGGTCGTCTCCTTTGGGCTTTGAAATGTTGATATCTGAGCCAACAGATATCCGATAGTCAAAGGAAATTTCAATGGAAACTCTTTGAATAATTCTAGAGTTTGTTCAGGTATGTCCAGAAGCCGAAGCGTTTTGGTAACACGCGTGCGGGGGATACCAAGGCTTTCCGCAATTTGCTCCTGGGTTCCATAACCACCTTTTAATAGGAGATTCCATGCAAGCGCATTGTCCAATGGAGTGTTGTCTGTTCGCTCTGTGTTTTCTACCGTAGAAATGCGATGCAAGTCTAAATAGTTGGTACAAGCAACAAGCTTCACTTGCATCTTGCTATGACCCAGCTGCAACAAGGCCTTCTTGCGGTAATGGCCTCCAATAAGAATGTACTGGCCACTCCCTGGGTTTTCAAAGTCAACGCAGGCGGAACCCGGGTGCAGCATCCCATCCTTAGCGATTGACGCAGCCCGTGCATTTACATGTGCCTGGTCATAAGACTGCCGAGCATTTACAGGATTGTCGCGAATCAATCGAATGTCCACCCAAATGACTTCGCCAACAACAGGGGATGGTTCACTCCTTGGCGTGACCGGGCTCGCCGTTTGGTTTTCAACGGCCTCGATTTGATGCACTCCACTCGGCAATGCAGCGACGATGGTTGCCGCGCGATCGAATCGGTTAGTCGCTCCGAATCGCTCTTCTGAGGCCTTGTCAGCCTCAGAGGTTAAGTTCTTCATCGCGTTCCGGTAATCTATTTGGCCTTTTTTTGTCACCATGATCAGACTCCTTTATTAACTTTTGAAAGTTTTAAAATATTCAAAACATCATCAGTTATTCGTTCCATTTCTTTTACAGCATCTTCGCCACCCTTCACTGCATGAACAGTTGACCCATAGAGCATAGATCTCGAATACGCCTTTCTGTCGCCCATCACATTTGCCAGCGGGGGAAAGTCCTTGTCATCTTTTAGCTGATCGAAAAAGGCTTTATCGTCGTTCATGTGTAGTTTCGTGGCGTTAGCAATAACTCGAACTGGATAATTTCTTTCGCATTCTTCTATTGCACGCCTGGCCAAACGCTTTGCCGACGGGAGCGCTGCCATATCTGGAGGGCTAAGTTTTGCTGGTATCAATGCCAGATCGGAAATAAGCAACATCCCCCACGTGGTTGGCTGCTCAACCGACGGGGCGCAATCGGCCACGATGATTTCGTATTTTGTTGAGAGTTTTTTCATCTCATCGTAGACGTTGGCGCCATATCGAAACCCCGGCCAAATTGTTGCTTTGAAGTCACTGCCGCCGTTCATTCCCAGCCACGCAGCAGCAGTTTGCTGTGCGTCCAAATCTGCAACAAGCACGTCATATCCGCGCAATCCCAAGGTTCCAGCTAACTGGCAAGTAGTAGTGGTTTTCCCACTACCTCCTTTTTCATTAAACACAGTGATGATCTTGCATTCCTTTTGACCAGCCATTTGGGTGCCTTTTGTTTACCGAATGTTCCGCGCGGAACATCCGCGATTGTTCCAATTCTAATTTCTGATAATGTTAAAAGCAATTAGAACTTTTAAAACGTGATAAATTTTTTTCCAGACCTGCGAAAATGCATCGGATAAACGGCTCCTAGGAGGAGGATGTTTTTCAAGTCACCTAATGGCGTGGAATGTTCCGCGCGGAACATCCGTCCCAATGCTCGCAAAGCTGTCGAGGATGTAGTGGCTTTAGGTCAATCGCCAGTTATCACCAGGATCCAAGTCCATTGCTGACGTTTAGCGCAATGTTCCGCGCGGAACATTGGCTCGTCAAAATGCTGCAAACTTCCCAGCTATACAGGCTACTCAGTGACTTGGGTGAGATACGGGGAAGTTATTTGAGTTACCAGGTGTCGCGGGCACAGTTGTTCCAGCTGGCGCAAGCGTGACAGAGATTCATTGTTTCAGCGTCCAGCAATGCTCCGCACCCTGATCTAACGCCGTTTCTGTCCTGTTGGCCGATGTTCCGCGCAGAACATTTGGTCCAACACTCGTAAACATGTCGAGGATGCAATGGATTTGGGGGCAATCGCCGGTTTAGAGCAGGATCTAAGCACATTACTTGAGCTTAGGGTGATGTTCCGCGCGGAACATTGGATCGGGCGCAATGTGCAAATTTCTCAGATTTACAGGTGAGCCTAATGGTTGCAGTGAGCTACGATGAAGATGATCGTATCGCTAGGCGTCGCAAGCCTTTTCGTTCGAACCGGACACAACGGTGTCAAAAATGCAATGTTTGGCCTCTAGCAATCTTCTGCCCTGACTTTATGGTCTTTCTGATGTCATTGCATATGTTCCGCGCGGAACATTCAATGCACACTTTGCTACTAGGGGTAAGCGTTTAATCGGTGGTACCGTAGAAATGCAAGATGCCTTTGTTGATTGTGATGAGCTTACTGGCCACTAGGCTTCGATAAAGTGAACTTGCTAGCTTGAAAAATGCGGGTGGTAGCCAGACGGCAACATAACGCGGTGTCCGCCAATCATCGATTTAAGACTGAGGCAAGGGAAGGGCGAAGGAAGCAATCGGCTGATTCTCTCTGAGTCTGCGGCGACGCCTTTTCTTCATGATAAGTGTTGCTGACTGAAGGTTCGCAGTTGCTTACCAGCATCGTCTATCGTCTTATGTAAATTTAAATGCCTTGAATTTTACGTAAGTTTCATTTACAAGGTAGGATAAAGCGATACATGTTTAGCCTAAAGGACGAACTTTGCGAGCCGCCTTGACCTTCTTACTCTGGTCTTCCTTCATGTACTCTGCTGTTGTGTTGATCGAAGCATGACCCAGTAGCTGTTGCGCCATGATGAGCCCATCGTCTCCATTATTCGCCTGCAACACCTCATGCGCAAAGGTGTGGCGAAGCCAGTGTGTGCTGATCTGTCTGAAGCGTTCTGCGCGTTCGGGCGGTTCTGCCATCTTGGCCGCTTGCTTAAAAAACGCTTTCAGCGTTCGATAGATCCCAGCATGAGACAGCGCTGAGTTGTCGTTTGCCATGACAGTATCTCCATCAATGCTGCGGACTTCATTCCCAACGGGTGAATAAAGTGCAGCCACCAAAGGAGGGCATCGCTCGAACTGTTGAAGCCTTTCATGGCGATCGGAAGGGAAGGGGAGGGCGCTGCCTTCGCCTAAATTCGGCGTCGCACCTAGAGACGGCTGTGCCAATTCAGGAGGTGCTGCAACGCCAAGTAAAGCCTTCCAATCCTCATGATGTGCTTTGATCATGTCCAGCACTTCGGTCTGGATCGGCATTTCACGGACTTTGCTTCCCTTACCAAGGACATCGATCATCCAATCCTCAGCCTCCATGTCATCGACTCGTGGATGTCGCAAGCTCAGTAAATTACCCGAACTGATCTCCGCCAGGCGCATCCCGGTTGTCAGCGCTAGATGCAAGAGCAGATGAGTTCGGCGCGCAAAGGCTTGCTGAGACAATGAAGCAGAACGCAAACCGGGTAGGGCGGCCAAGGCTTTTGCGACCACGATCAAATCTTCTTCGTGCAAGGTCCGGGTGGTATCCATCGTCCGACGCTTTGCCCCCAGGGCAGAGGACTTGAGTGCGGCAAATGGATTGATCGACATGTAGCCACTGTCCATCAAAGCTTTGTAGAGACCGCGGATAACTTGCAGCGCATAGCTTTGACTTCGCGCGTCCAGCTGCCCCTTGAAAGGGCGCCAGTTCGGATCAGTGCGATTGACAACCCTTGTCGTGATGTACTTATCAGGAATGTTTTGCAAAAACATCTGATACGCCGTCGCCTGTTGTAGCGATACCCCCGACAAAGGCACTTTGGCTTCCAGCAGGCACCATACGTAAAACCTCTCCACCTGGCGCCTATACGAAACAAATGTTTTATCTTTGTTGGCAGACAAAAAACTCCCCAACCAGACTTGTACCGCCTCGTAGTCATTGTTCGCGTTAAAAGCATTGGGTGTCAGTGGTCTGAACGGACCGCTGCTGCCATCGAGCTCAGTGGGGAACGTGAGAAGTTCCAGGGGTGCGATCCCGAAGCGCCGGACCAACTGAGAAGGGGAGGGCGCTGACACCCCGGTCCGTGGGTTATAGACAAGTTCCAATGTGTCGGACACTCGCGTCAGGGGTGCAATGCTGGCTTTCAACGTCGGCTTGGGCTTCCACTGTGGACCCACTGTTAAAAGAGGACCGAGAGTAGCCTCATGGTCCTTGAGCCAGGCTTGCAGCCGCTTGGCACGGTAGATACCAAAGCGGTGAATCTTCTTGTGCCAATGCCTTCCCTCGATCCCGATCCAACGCATGAGGTCCCCAAGCGTGCTGATACGGAGCATCGCCATGGCATCACAGATTTTGGGTGCCAGCCAAAAGTTGATGACGCCAGACGGGGTAGGGCGCATGGCCAAATAAGTCTGAAGGGTGTTGATGGCCACCAATTTTCGTTTCATTTGCTGAGAGGCAGACAAAACCTCGCTCTGTGCATCGCGCGCGGCGTCTGCCTCGCCGCTCTCCTCCTCAGGCCGTTGGTCGTCCAGGTATTCCTGGTATCGCTCTTCGAGTTCATCTTCACGGTAGAAGTCTTCCGGAAGGCTCTCAAACCACTCGGTGAACGCCATGTGGGTTTCCACCTTGGCCTCTTCAGTCACATTCGCTGCTACGGTTGGCTCAGCCAGGGTTTTGGCCGCAATTGCCACATCCCTAATGACGGAGCCTCTTGCGGCTTGCATCACGCGTTCTTCTAAGTTTCGAGCCAATGCGTTGATTTCCAGACCGTGTGGTCGCATCTCGGGGTCAGGCCGACCCAGGCGGTCAAAGTGAACATTGGCGTAAAACTGTTCAAACGCCTTGATTGGAGTCATGCCTGAATTGACACCACGCAGGAAAGAAAAGTCCTCCAGGGTCAGATCGTTTAGGGTCGCAAAGGTCGGCATGCGCCAGCCGGTGGGTCTGCCGCGTCTAACAGGTGTTACTGCACTGATTGCCGGCTGGCTAGGCTCGTTAAACTGGTCTGAATCTGAGGAGAAACTCTCATCCAGCGCCAGTTCGGCAGCCTGGTCGGCCATGGCGAATTCTTGTGGTTTGACTGACACTTCGCGGAGTTCCCCTGCTAGGGCTGATTTTCAGTGGTTGACCAATGCGGACTCGCTTCCAACAAGGTCATAAGTGATGTGAGGCAGGGCGCCTCTTCATCTGTAAAGACTATTAGTGCCGACAATGCTTGCAGAGGATCACCCGGAATCCAGCAGCCGTATTCAATCTCGTAACTTTTGGCGATGTGTGGGTCATCTTCTGCCAGCCGGGACAACCAAAGAGTTTTACCATCAGCCGACGTTAGCATGGTGGGATAGGTCTTTCTGATTTCTGCTAATTCGTCCTTGTCGGTATCGAAGGGAACCTCTTTGAACGTACGGTTAATGAGCTTTTGATCGAAAGCCATTGCTATTTTTGGCCACCCACCATACTCCCAAGCTTTATCAAAAAACATCGTTGTGTAAATCTGATGATCAAGCGGCTCGACGTCGACACCGTTCAAGACGACAGATTCAAGTCTCGAAAGGCTTACACATCGAAATGTGGACTTCTTGATTAACTCAAGACTTGGGTCTAGCTCCTTAAATATAGGAACCCATACGGATGAAATTGACGCATAGGGTTCCGGCTTAGGCATGACCACGATCCAAACGGGTCTAGGACGGCTACGCAATTGGAAAATTTTTAGCTGCATTCAAAACCTCGATTCCTTACGTGCACATGTTTACAAAGGTGAACCATTTCGCGCGGGGCAGATATTCCTGCCAGCTCCACTCAAATTTGCAAGCAGCGACAGGATTTGCAAATTCAGTGAGTACCTACCTATTCTTTGCTTGGTGACAAAACTCTCTGAATTCGGCCTTTACTAACTCTATTAAATTGAACTAATTCAATGACTTACGAAAAATACTGTATTTTTATACAGTCTCCGTAAACACGCATGCCTATTCTAATCAATTAACTCGCATGTCATGATAATATTACTTAGGGTGACGTGCTAATTAAATAGGCGTGCTTTACGTTTTCCAAAATGTCGCCATTTTGGTGCCACGTGCTAAACTGAGCCCTCATTTCCATAGGAAAAACCATGGGCGCAGTCGTTGCCAAACAAGATCGGATTGGAGCTCGTGTGC
>ERZ724510.206-NODE-206-length-33539-cov-7.626090_pt1 | contig 33539 bp, 45 predicted proteins | sample MGYA00376043_ERZ724510 | MGnify/ENA primary metagenome ERZ724510 (study PRJEB28724, sample SAMN07190888) | wastewater metagenome | isolation source: influent of sewage treatment plant in Hong Hong | place: USA: Christiansburg, Virginia | collected 2016-03-01 ... | reverse complement strand
CCTGGTCAGCTCAGGACCCTTTCAAGCCCCCGGCTTTAGCCGTGGGGTGGCTGACAATCAGTTATTGATCGCGGCGTTGGTCCGCGAATCGAAAAAAGAGGCGCAGACGTAGTTGACCATCATAATCGGGTTCACAAACTCCCCGCAATAACCAGCTTCCCCGGTGCATTGCCGGACATATTCGATAAAATCTTCTTCCTTCCGTTCCAGGTCAACCCAGATAGCCACGAGTGTCGCAAGGTACAGGTGGTGTCCGCATATCAACCGCAGGCTTTTCAGCAGGTACACCATGGCTGCCTGGGATGAGAGGTCGTTTTCGGAAAAAAACTTCTCGGATGGCTGAGTAGTGATACCCGATCGCCGGGACACCCGGTACATCAATGAAAGATAATCAGACATGGCTTTGCCGAGGGCCTTCTTCGTTTTTTCCATGTCCATTCCCGGATGCATCTGAGACAGAGCGTGATAGAACCAGGTATTGGTTCCATTGAGTACCCCATTTAAAAGGTGGATCCTGTTGTCGTGTCCTATTACCGAATTCACAATTGCTTCGATGGGCATGAGGCGTCTCCTTTGAAAAGATTCTTTCCCCTATATTACTGCCTTCCCGCCGGACAAGCAGCTCCTTTTAGCGCAAGACAGCGTGTCGCCGGAAGTAATATATGGAAAAGAGTGAAGGGGACGGACAGAGCGGCATGCGGTATATACTGACGGTTACGAGCGGGAAGGAGAAGGTAGTCAGGGCTATCCTCTCAAAGAGTGGCGTTGAGTGTCGCACTCCCCCTTCCCTGAGCGGTTTCCTGATCCTCGATGCGCCCATGCCTCCCCATAAGATTTACGAGCTGCCGCATGTCATATGCATGACCCTGGCAACGCAGGAGCAGGTTGAGAGGCTGATGACCCGGTACATTCCGGTAAGGATAGAGATCGGTATGCGGGTGCAGATATTGAGGGGCGACTATGCGGGATTTTACGGACGGGTGCGACGAATTGTAGGGAACGGCAACGATGCGATAGTCGATCTTGGCTTGTATGGCAGGATGGTGTCCATTAGCATATCCTGCGATGATATAGAGCAATCTTGATAATACAAGGAGACTGCGTGATGGAAGTATCAGCCAAAATGCTCAATTATTCTGTCCTGAAAGACAGCATATCCGTGCAACTGGTATGCGGCGACGCCGGAGATCCATCCCTGCCGGTGAAGCTTACGGCATTGCAAGGGCAGTCCCGGCATATGCTGATTGGCGATCTCGAGACCAGGGGATTCGTCAAGTCTGTAGGGATACGCAAGGGGGTCCACATTCTCCTGCATCTGCCTTGCACGCATTACGTGTCCAAAAGGCTGTTCTACCTGATGACATCCGGCGAACACATAAGGATCAGGCTTGCCGGCGAAAACGAAAGCAGGCTGCGATACCTGCTTGAAAAGGCAGCGCAGCAAACCGGAAAGGTGCCTGGCGCCCTCCTCCGCGAATTGACCACCTTCACAAACAAGCAAGGAAAGTTGGTGGAAGGCCGAGAATCCATAGAGGAGCTGTCGCCACGGTTCCAGGAAGTAATCATATGCAAACTATCTCACATTCTCAAAGAAGGCGAGTCCAAGGATGTTCAAAGCAATTAAATCTGTTGCGGCATATCTGCGGGGCGACGATTTACCCATAAAGCACGGCAAATACAAGATCAACCTCATAAACCTGGCTAATACGCTCCACAAGGCGCAAGGGCATGATATTGTCCCGGTGCCGCTTGAGACACCCGCGGGGGACGAAAGCATAGCGGTGGTTCCCGCTTCCCCCGGTTCTGCGCAGGTGGCTACGGGGGCGAATGCGGCCCCTTCTCTGCCCGGCGCCTTTGAATTCCCCGACAATAATGGCAATGCGAATGGAGATCCTCGCAACCAACCCAATTCCGCCGCTTCCGGTCCTGCTGGCGGCGGCATGCCGTTGCTGGAAACCCCTTCCTTTATAAAAGATGTTATCGAGCCGTATGCCGGCATTCTGGCGCAGGCGGGAGCGATGGGCGGCATATCCAAGATCGTTGAACGTCTCGATCGAGAGGGCGGTTGCCCTTCAGTGGTCGTCAACGGCAACGACGGAATACCGGGGACGGATTACGATACCGTGAAGGACATCATAGATAAGGTCACTCTCCGCTCCCATACTTTCCGGGTGGCAAGGCTGTCCATGGAAGCATTGAGGACATCATACGGCAACAAGTTCGAGAATCACCTGCCGACCGTCCTTGTTGCGGCCCTGGGACACGATCTGGGCATGCTCCCATCCCTGAGAGCGATGGAGGAGCATGCGAACAAGGATCACCCCACGATCAGCGATGCTGCAATCGAGGAATTCTTCAAGGACAAGTACGATGCCATAGAAGCCGCCGGCGACGACGCAACCCTGGTCGGCGAGTTGCGTGTAAAGATCACATGGTTGGAGATGGCAAGAAAGTTCATCCGAGATCACCATACGATGAACGCCACGGGGCTTGCGGAGTTACTGAGAGAAGCAGACGGCCAGGCCAGGGAAATGGAGATTGTCCAAATGACCGGCACGCTGAAGAACCCGCCGTGGAAGGAGTGGTTTGATGCGAGGACCTATCTTGACAACTATATCAGAATGGAAATTAACGCCGAGCAAGAGCAGAGGTGGAATGCATTCTCCCTGGGAGGTGTTGTGTATTGCAACCCCGAACTGCTTTTTGTGGCAGCAAAGCGGTATGCCAGGGATGTTAAAGTGACGAGCAGGCGGCTATTCCGCACAACGGATAATTCGAGAGCCATAAAAGAAGTCCTTTCCTATCTCAGGGGTATCAACGCGGTATCTCCGGAATTAGGACACGAGGACATACAGAAGAAATATAAAATAGGCTTCGATCGTGGAAAATCCCTTACAAAGCCGCTAACTCCTCTCGTCGCGGAGATCTTCGGAGCAGCAGGCGAACTCGACAAGACAAAAGAAGGATTGTCGGGCAAAATAATCAGCATAACACTCGAGAAACAATAGGAGCATCATGCAGCAAAGCGTCTGTGAAGCGTCGCCATACATCATTCGTCTGGAAACGCCGGACTTCATCAACGAGATCATCAAGCCGCACGAAAAGGTCTTGCGGTATATGGGTGCGTTGGAAGGTATATACGGGATCATCGCGCTATTGGATCGGGAGGGAGGCTGCCCATCGGTGGTTGAAGTGGGCAAACGCGGCGGCGGGTCCGAAGACGAATATCCGAAGCTGCGAGACATACTGATGCGCGTTACCCTTCGCTCCCATTCCTACCGGGTGGCAAGGCTGTCCATGGATCTGCTGCAAAAGGACTACCGTGATGGCTATGAGTATTTGACGCCCATAACCCTCGTTGCCGCCCTGGGGCACGACCTGGGCAAGTTGCCTTCCCTTAGACCTCCGGGCCACTATGTAAAGGGGGAGCATGCCATAGGCAGCGAAAGAGCTATCAGGGAAATATTCCAGGCAAATTACGCCGCCGCTGAAGCAGCACGCGATGAGGAAGCCAGGGCAGCGTTGCGCCACCGGGTTAACTGGATTGACGATGCACGCGAAGCGGTTCTCAATCATCACCGGACAGGAACAACCGGATTTACCGCACGGCTGCGGCAGGCCGACGGCATGGCGAGGGAAATGGAGGTTGGAGAGATTACCCAGGGAAGCACGAAAAATACTCCGTGGAAGGAGTGGTTCGATCCCCAGACCTTCCTGAACGATTATGTCAGGCCGGAAGTCAACGTGCTTGATGCGTCTCACAACTGGAGGGCTTTTTCGTTCGGAAGCGTGGTGTACTGTGAACCTTCGTTGATCTATGACGCGGCAAACAAATATGCGCGGGACAAGAACGTGGTCTCCTCGTCCTTGGCGAGAAGCGGGGACAAGGACGCCGTCCTGAAGGAGATAGTGGGCTATTTGAGGAAAGTGAAAGCAATCAGCCCGGAATTGGGAAGCGCATACTTCAAGCGGGCCTATACGGTTGAGATGTCCGGCGGAACAACAGCCAGCAAGGCCTATGTGCCTCTCTGCATCGAAGCGATAGGCTCTCCGGCCGCCCTGGATGTCGATAAGGACAAGTTCTTTTTTACGATTAAAAACGTGCGAATTCGGACCAGCAAACGAGCATCATAAAAGAAAGGAGGAGTGCGGCGCAATGCTCAGTTTCATATCGGGAACCGGCTTGCTTGATAATTTTAACCCGCTTAATTACGTCAGCCAGGGAGAATATGTATATTGGTGGTCAGAAGCATACAGGCTGGTATTGAGCGGATTTTGGGGAAGGCTTATCGCCGCGTTATGCCTTGTGGGGGCATTCTGGTTCGGTGTTTACCGGAAAATGCCCGGCCTGGGCATTTTCTTATTCTTTATAACTGTAACAATCACCTACCTGGGTGGCTTGATCAAGGCCGCCTTATGGTGGACAAATTGAGGAATTAATAAATGGCCCTTGGAAAAGATTTGCCTCCTAAGCAGGATGGCGGGCTTGTTATCGGCACTTTAGGCGGAGCGGAAAAACCAACGGGTCTGCTTACGGCTATATCCGCCATCGAAAATTATGCGATGAACGAGAGGGAAAGCGGCAGCGTTCCCCATGGCTTTTTTACCACGCAAAACAGGGTGTCGTTCTTTGCCGTGGGCTTTACAGGAGGCCTCGTAAGCGGCCTGGTCGCGGCCCTGCTGACACCCATTGCCATTGGTGTTATCGAAAATTACATTCCGATATTCGGGAGCCACGAACCCAGTCTTTATGACCAGTGCTTTGCGTTTGCCGTCAGCCTTTCATTCAGCTTGGGATATGCGGCCTTCATCAGCAGGGTCAGAGGCGATTACGTGGGAACCGCGTCAAAATCAGCCATCAACAATTTGGTCAGCGGCCTGGCAACGGGAGCCGTGTTGAAGCTGATAATCGCCCTCGTGGGGTTCCATTTCATGTATTTTGTCGTTCTGGCGCCACAGAATATCGGCCCCCTGCTGCTTAAACTGCATCCCCTCGTGAAACTGCCCACATTGGAGTGGTGGTTTCAGTGGCTAGGCGAATTCCGGCATGTATTCCTGATTTCATCTTACGTGATCGTGCTCACGACATTCTTGACCGTAGCCACGCCTGTTGTTGCGATAATGCTGTCCGTAAGGGGAAGCCGGCGGCGAAAGATGCAAGAGAAAAAGTGGGGTTGAGCCCATGCGCCTCTTTTTCGCGGTGCTCTTCCTAATTTTTTTGTTTTTTTCATGGTTTGTTGCTTGCGCAGTTGAGACAAGGCTATGCCGGCACCTGGGATTTTGTAGCATCAAGCTTTTTGATCGGGACAAGATGCCTGAGTCATGAACAGATCCGCGTCACATTTCTCCTTGAAATCTGTTAATAAAAGGCGTATGCAGTTCCAAATCCGTTAGATCAAGAGCAGCATGGTGCTTCATAATATCTACCTCTTAAGGAGATAGGCCCGTGCAACAATTGGGACATAAAGACCAGTCGAGGATATCTACCGACTGGTTTTTTCTTATCGTCATTATGTATGAATCATGGGAAAATATTCGTCGATAGAATAGACTCATCATACGTTTAATCCGTGGTGGGGATGCACAAAGATCTCCGATACCTGCAAATATTGCTATGCTGAGGCATGGTCAAAGAGGAAAGGAGGCCGATTATGGTATTAGTCGATCATCAAATAAGAAATGTCGTTAGTCGTGGTTACCTGGGAATTGAGAATTATGAAGAAGGATGCTTGCAACCCGCAAGTTATGATCTACGAGTTGGTCCTCTAGTATATTCCCCTTCCTTTACGAATCCTGATAAACCCGTAGACATATCTAAAAATGGAGGTTGTCACAGAATTTCCCCTTACGGCACAGCTATGTTGATGACTTATGAAACGCTACGGTTGCCCTCAGATATGATTGGCCGATTTGGGCTCAAATCCGGATTTGCAAGGCGTGGGCTCCTCGCATCCACTGGTCCACAAGTGGATCCTGGTTTTGAAGGAAAACTTTTTGTATCCATTATGAATCTTACACCCACATCTCATATCATAGCTTTCAAAGACACTTTTCTTTCTATTGAATTTCATACACTTGATGAAAAACCAGAGAAAGTTTATGAAGGACCGTATCAACATAGGCATGACATTGGACCCGATATTCTGGAAGATATGGTGAGGCTTGAGGGCATGAATTTGTCTCAAATGCAAAATCAATTCAGTGAATTATCCCAACATGTAAAGCAATGGGGCAGTGTGGCTGTCAAGTTTGAAGAGTTCATCAACGAAATGCGTATGCAGACAGCAGCCATGACGCAGCTTATAAAACAAATTGCAGAATCACAGACATCTGAACAAACACCAATGCGAGTTGAAGCAAGACAAATAGATGTTAAGCAGGCTCAAAAAGAAATTATCGATCTATTTCGCAAACATGGGACATTATATTATAGTGACATAGCCGAAATGCTGCATCTTGATTATGAAACAGTCATTAATGCGTGTGAGCAGCTTCAACAAGAAGGCATAATTGAAGATGATTCAAAGGAGGCACCGCATGGAAAGGGAAAAACTAAAAAGGCTGGCAAAAAACGTTAGCCGTGGTCATGGAGATGCTATTGCCGCAGATAAAGTGATTGCTCAAGCAAGAGATATTGGTAAGGTGTTCGTTGTTCACGGCACTTCTGCTCATCGCATCCAAGAGGTGTCGTTAAGAGAAAATGTGCTATGTGTTATTGATAAACCATTTCACTTGACCGAGGGATGTATGAGATTGAAGTGCGAAGAACAGAAAATGTGAAACATCATGAATCAAAATTCATTTGATTGCGGGTCAAAATAACCCCTCTGTAAACCATTCGTAAACCATCGTGTAAGTCCGTTATAACAATTTTCCCTACTTAGTTATGACACCCCTGTACAGAGTCATATCTTCGGCCAACTTCTTCCATAGTGCATTTTCCGCCATTGCGGGGGTAGGAAAGGAAGGCTTCGGCCTTCCCTTCTTGTTTCTGTATCTTTTTCCCTCCCTCTCTCTCCCTTCCGGGAAGTATTATATAGGCAATTAGTTCGTTTAGTAGGTTTCGACCGAAAAGGGCGCAAGTCGCCATTGATGCAGAGATGCCAATGGATGATTTGCGCCCATTTTTCGTTTCGGTAAGGCCTGATCCCTCTGCGGGGGCAGGCACGGAACGAGATATTACCCCGGCTTTGGTCGGGGAGCGGACATAAGTTGACCAGGCCTGCTTGCGGGCGCTGAGTCTCCAGGGATGAGAAAGCGATTTCAAGAATCCCTGGCGCGGGCGCACGCGATAGCAGCGCATTGGTTTTACATTACCCCGCCGAGAAGTCCTGACCAGCAATGGCAGGCACGGCAAAGGAGGAGAAATGGTAAACAAAGTGCAGTTGATAGGCCGTTTGGGCAAGGACCCGGAAGTAAGGTTCTTGCCGGATGGGACCCAGGTGGCTGGATTTTCTTTGGCCACGGATGAGTCCTATAAGGACAGATCCGGGCAGAAGGTCCAAAAGACCGAATGGCACAGGATTGTGCTGTTCGGTAGGCTGGCGGAAATCGCCGGCCAGTACCTCCAGAAAGGCCGTCTGGTCTTCCTGGAAGGGAAGATTCAGACCCGCTCCTGGGAGGACAAGGAGGGAGGGAAGCACTCCGTCACTGAGATCCTCGCCAGGGATCTCAAAATGTTGGGCAGCGGCAACGGCGATGGAGCCACCAGAGGTTCTCAGCCGCAGGCCGCCCCCGCTGCCGATCCTCACCCCGTCGGGGGGGACGCACCTGGTTACGACGACGACATCCCGTTCTGACGGATACCTGGTCGTCGTCATCTCCTACATGGCCGTACCGGTCCCACGCCAACGCCCTTCCAAGGCATAGCGTGGAAACTGGGCGGCCATTCTATTAACATTACCTCAAGTAGTGCTGTCAGTCTCTTTTGCACTATTCCTGTGTTTGATGACTGACAGCACTACGAAAGGAGAAAACCATGGAATATCGTTTTTATTTTCAGGTTCCCGGCAAGGGGATCTGGAAGCGGACCTTCACGGTTCCGGAACGGCAGGAAGCGCAGGAATTAGCAGTGGTCCTCTCCAGGATCACCCGCCTATCCTGCGTAAACATTGACAAGGTGGGCAGCGACATGCCCCGGCCCGAGATGAAAGCAGAGCATTTATCAAATCTGCGATCGATTCGGGCGGCTGTCGTTAACTGCCTCAACAAATAGGATGCCGTCGCCTACTGACGGCAAAGACCACCATCACCACCTGCCGGCAAGTCCTGAACCCTCACAGGCAGGCACGGAGAGGAGGAAGACTTGGAAAAAAGAATGACTTGTCCCAAGTGCGGAGAGGGGCGTCAGTCCCGGATTCGCACGAACGGAAAGAAAATGCAGTGTGACACCTGTAACACGGTGTTTACGCTGCAAGGAAGCCGCAACTTCGGCATCATCACAGCCGAGATCACGGCATGCATAGCGGCGGGACAGAAGTCCTTCGGGGCCTTCAAGACCGCCGCGTAAAAACACAAACCCTCGCAATGAGAAGAAGTCTTTCGATTTACGGGGGTTTTTTGTTACCTCGGCTTCGGCCGGGAGGAGGAAGCTATGGCAAAGAGAATATATTACAAGGACTTCGCCACGCTCGCCCGCCGGTGGACCTACGGAAAGCCGGTGAGGGTTCGTCGGGATGGCCCCATGGACGTAGAGGGGCTCGTATGCCGCAATCTCAGAAGTGAGTTGTGGATACCCGAATATCTGCTTGAGCCGGAAGGCCGGCAGATAATGGCGAAGCTTAAAAAAGGAGGTCAGCCATGAAGAAGTTTAAACATGGCTTTGACCACACAACGGCCGATGGTCAGAAACGCCTCATGGCGCTGTCCGTCGGCCTGGATACGGAAACGTACATCGCCAAGCCCATCGATTTATCACGGCCCGGCGACTACGGCTCCGACCCTCTTGGAAACGGCCAGTTCCGCATGGTTCCGTCCGGCGACATCGTTGGGTGGGACGCGCGGAACCGCCGGCTGCAAAGGAGGTAGGCAATGGAAATCATTCGTCTCCTTACGGCCATGGCCGCGTATGTGGCGTCCCTCTGGGGCGCCGCCGTCCTTTACGTGGACGGTCACGCAGTCGCGGCAGCGGCCGTTGCAGCCGTCGGCATCGGTTATTTCATTTCGCCCTGGCTACGGCCGGGGCGGAGGTCCAGCGCCCGTAACAAGCGGTGGGCCATCCTGAAGGAGGGCAGCTATGGCGACATACGCCGCCCATTCTGAATACGAAACAGCCCTCAAAAACGGGGATCTCGAAACCGCCCAAGCGATGGCGGAAATGGCGGCTAAACAGGCGCACCTGCCTGGGTGGTTCGTCAGAAAGTATCCCCATGTTCGCCTGTTCGGAAGCTCGTTAGAGGGCAACCGGACAAGCGATATTGATCTTGCGGTCATCGACCATGAGATCAATGAGGGCTTTTTGAAGGACATCCGCAAGGTTGCTCGGGAAACCGGGCGGGTCGTGGATGTTTCTTTCGCTGGCTATCCCATTGGGCAAGGAGTCGGCGGGTACATCGGCAAATACGTCGTAGATGCCGATGGGCGTGTCCTTGAGGACACTTCCCGCGACGAATACACGCCCTATGCATCCGAAGATTTCTTCGGGTGGGTGGAGCCGGTGGTGTTTGACGGGGACGGGGAGATCGTGCCCTTGACCCGTAGATTTGGGGAGGCGTGCTGATGGCAACATACGCCGCCTTCTATAACGAAAACCTGTCGCCCGACGGGTTGCGGTCCGCCCTGATGTCTTTCCGGCCCGGCGTCACACTCCAATGTGAGCCCCCATACCGGAAGGGACAGGTGGACACGGTATGGGTGCAAGTCAAAGGCCCCATGCCGAAAACAAACAACCGGGCGGCAATCGAGGCGCTGGCAGGAATGCCGGTGCTGCCGCTGTAATGGGATGCGATGCGGGATGAGGTACTACAATTCCTGCGTCTCATGGTCTTCCCATGATGTGGATGCGGAAGGGGGGCTGTGCGATATGGTAGCCAATGCCATGAGCATAAGCCGTCGATCCTTCCTGAAACACGTCAACCGGGAGGATCTGTCCGAACTCGAAGGCTGTTTGGGCGGCACAAGCCATCCAAGACGGAGCTTGACCATAAGCAGGCGACAGGCATGTTGCCTACTACCGTGGCAAGCTCCACAACGAGCGTGTGTATTTCATGACCCACTCGGCCGTCGAGTATGTTTTCAGAAATGGGGTGAAATAGTGACGACATCTGTGAGAAATTTTCACGGATATGAGCAGATAAAGCTCGATGGTCGCTGGATGTTCATCATCAGCGGCTTTGAAAGCTATGGTCGCCATGACCGTTGCTCTGTCCGGAAGGCAGACGGTACTTACGACCGCGACGTACCTATTAACAGCAAGGATCGGATCCTTATCGCTGGCAAGTGGTACGGTCGTAGGTACTGGTATCACTAAACCACGGGGCCTCTCCATAGGCCCTGGAATCCCTAACCTAACTTCCCCTCTGCAACCTGGGCGTGCTCCTGCGGGACACTTTAGCATCCCGCACGGGGGTGTGCTCACAGTTGCGGGTGGGGGAACAATCCAAAAACCATACGTGACCTTCGCCGTGAAGCGGCGCTGAGTTTCCAGGGATGAGAAAGCGATTTCGAGAGTCCTTGGCGCCCACGCCCCCAACAGCGGCGCATTGTCTATCCATTACCCCGCCGGTAAGACCTGACCTTCGCGAGAAGGCAGGCACGGCAAGGAGGAAAAATGGCAAACACTATCAACAAGGGAACGGCGGCGAACCCCTACGCCGAAAAGGTGATCGTGAGGTCTGTTACGGATCTCAAGGTCAACTACTACGCATAGGGGGGTAGCCAATGAACACTCCTACCCCCGGTCCCTGGGAAGTCAGGGACATAAATGAGCATAAACGGGGCTGGCGGATTGCAAGACGCGATCCGGATTGCCCCACGATGTTCGCCCCCGAAGGGGACATCGCCCACGTCTATATGAAGGGCGACGCTCTTGTAGGGGATGACGGTTCCGGCGAAGCCAACGGCTACTTGTTGGCGGCGGCGCCCGAGCTGAAGGACGCCCTTGCCGCGCTGTCCGTGGTGGCAGGCACGATCCTCAAGCTGCACTCTGCCGGCATCCCGGTAGAGGATAGCCTCTGGGAGAACCTGTTCCAGAAGGCAGCGGAGGGTCGTGTCGCCTTGGCTATGGCGACTCGGCAAGCCGAGGAGTCTGCCCCATGATGACCTCCAACGCAGAACGTCGGAAGGGGATTGATTACGACCTCATCCCCCACAACCCACTCGGGACGGTCCCCGACGACCTCCCGGACGAAAACCCCGGCCTCTACCGCCTCATCATTGCCAAGCGAGCAATAATCGCCGGCTACGAAGCGGGTGAGAACGACCCGGAGGCCTGCATCGCCGACCTCCTGGCCGATCTCCGGCACTTGTGCGACGCCCTGGGGCTGGACTTTGCAGATCTCGACGAGAGGGCCTACGGGCACTACGTCGATGAAAAGGCAGTTTTCCGGTTCCCTGGCCGTCCGATCCCGGTGCGGCGGGTAGTCCTCGAACGGGCGGAAGGCCCGGTATCCATGCTCGCAACCAAGAAGTTCGCCTCCTTCGAGGAGGCATCGGAATGGTTGCGAACCCAGGGGTACAGCTTCCCTCCCCGTGGGGGGGGCTACCACAAGGTGTACGTAGAGGTTACCTTTGCCGACCGGCAGTTCCTCCGGTTCCGGATGGACTGCAACCAGTGGGAGGACCCCGACGTCGAAAAGGCGATGGTTAATCACGTCACTTGGTTCGCCGGCCGGAAGGAGGACCCCTGGTGCGGGCAGAAGAAGTACCGCCAGCACCTTGCGGAACATGGCGAGAAGGTCGTAAAATTTTACGAGGGCCTTTACGCCAAGTACCTGACTGGGCGGTCGTAGCCGGAACAAGCGCAGGCTTCCTTCCTCCCCTCTGTTTCACGGGGGGAGAAGGGCAAGCCTTTCATTACCTCGCCACCCGGCGGGGAGCGAATATACGTTGACCAGGCCGTTGTTGCGGCGCTGAGTTTCCAGGGATGAGAAAGCGATTTCAAGAATCCCTGGCGCGAGCGCACGCGACAGCAGCGCAACTTACACCATCCAGCCGGTAAGCTTCCTGAACCAGCAATGGCAGGCACGGCAAGGAGGATAAGATGGAGATAACTCCAACCGTAAGCGAAAAAATTCTTGGCAAGCTGGCCATCCGGCCGACCGTCAACAGCAAGATCCTGAAAAAGGCGGACCGCCTTTTCACTGGATCGTTGGAGGGCAGGATCACGGAAGTGATCCAGAACGCCCGCCGGGCGGGTACAACCCAGGTCTCTATCTCGAACCAGGACGGGATCGTAACCGTCCGGGACAACGGGTCCGGGATCGAGGACTTCTCCCTCCTCCTGAACCTCGGCGGTTCGGGATGGGACGAGGCCTGCGAGGTCAGCGAAGACCCCGCCGGGATCGGGTTGTTCTCCCTGGCTCCCAGGGAAGTGACGATCCGCTCGAAGGGCAAGGTTGTCAAGATCTCCGGGGACGGGTGGGTATCCGCCCCGTCGGTTGTCCGGGATGACCCCCGGCCTGTCCTCCAGGGCACGGTCCTTGAGTTCCAGGATGAGTCCTGGGACTACCAGACGGTCAACCGCCTGGTCCGGTACTCCGGCCTCACGGTGTACGTCAACAACGTGCGCTGTGACAAGGACGACTTCATCGAAGGGAATGCGATTCACATCCCCAACCTGGGGTGCAGGATCAAGATAGTGGAGAAGATCCCCTACAACGTAAAGGATGCGTGCGATGGAAGGCGGTCGTGGTATTGCATACGGACTGCAATCAACTTCCACGGTCAGGTGGTACAGTGGAGAGCCGAAAACATCCCCGGACATTTGTATTGTTTGGTGGATATGACCGGTGAACCCACGGCCCTGCGTCTTCTACTGCCGGCTCGTACAGCGGTAGTGGAAAACGCTGCCCTCAAGGAACTGAATGCCGCCATTGAGGTGGCAGCCTTCCAGTTCATCAAGGACAGGGGGCGGCATACCCTGCCCTACGAGACCTACTTGAGGGGGAGGGAACTCGGGATCGACCTGCCAGAGGCGGACCCGCAATACCAGGTGGGGACGCTTTATGAGGGCGATGGTCCTGCGCCGGTTGAAATATCGGCGGACATCACGGATATGCCTGACGTGTTGATGACCAAGGCGTATCGCGTGCCCGACGACCTGTACGCCGGCGAATCCGGGGATGCGAACATTCACCTGCTTGCAGCCCTGGGTAACTTCCCCAAAGACGCCCCGTTTGTCCCCGTTGTCATCAATCGGGAGTACGACGGGTACTCCTGGGCTGACGGGATGCCAACTGTGGTGTCGGTTGAGATGGAGTCGGGCGAGCCGCATTACGAAGGCTATGCCGGTACGGGGGAAGTAACGCTCGTGTCGGATCTGGCAATCGTCGTCCGGACCAACGATGGGAAAACGTTCGCGTCTCCGGTCTGCATGGCCCTCGACCACGAGGAGCACCTCCTCGTCACATGGGACGCCAAGGAAGACATCGCCTCCTCCGAGGCGTGGTATCACCTCGGAGGGTTCAACGACGATGGTGATTCATATGACTCCCAGTTATATGATTTCGAGCAGGACTGGAAGCGGTTCTGGGCAAACGCCGTCGGCCCGCACGAACATGTGCGGCAGGAGGTGACCAGCCTCCTGAAGTACATGTTAGAGGGCTGGACGGAGGTGAGGATCACCCCCTCCGGTGAGATGTACGTCACCATGGAGGACAACTCCGAGATGGTAATATCTCCGCCGATGAAAAAGGCGGCATAATCAAAAAGGGAGGGGCTATTTGCCTCTCCCTTTTTTTGTGCCTAAAATTCGGCAACGCCGCCGGCCTGACCGGTGCCCGCGGCTACTTGCCTTTCGCCTTGGCAACAGCCCCTGCCACCGAATCCTTGAGCTTCTTGCCCGCCGTAAACCTCGGAATTTTCTTGGCCTTGATCTTGATGGCCTTCCCAGTCTGCGGGTTGCGACCCGTTCTGGCCGCCCGTTTCGATACCTTGAACGTGCCGAATCCGACGAGCGTAACCGCCTCTCCCCTTGTAAGCGCCTCCGTCAGCGAGTTGAGGACGCACGCAACCGCCTGTTCCGCAACGCTCTTTTTCCCGACAACATCGACCAATGCATCCACTAAATCTGCTTTCTTCAATTGACACCTCCTGAAAAATAAAAATGTGGTTCAATCACCAAATGAATCTGCCAACTTCTTTCTACCATCCTGACCCATCTCTGCTCTTGTTTGTATCAACAGTCTTAACCCCTCCTTCACAAGATCATACCGGCGATGAGGGGAATCAAGAGCCGGCAGCCCTTTTATGATGTCCATATCCTTATCCTTGTCCAGGTCCAGACGCAACGCACTTTTGATGTACATGCCCCGGAACATTCGGGATATGCTATCGAGCAGGTCTATCAGGTCACGATCATCCTCCTCGTCCAGAGTCAAAACGATTTTTCGCATTGCTACCTCCCGGCACCATAATGATAATACCCTTTTGCATTAGCGGTTACAGGATCAGCAACAATGAACATTTTGTGCTGCAACTTGATGCATCCTTTCAGGGCCAGAACGCCGCCGCCGCCGGCGATGCCAATATCTGTCTCTGACGGCAAGCTCTCGTAATATCCATCGATGGTTTCGGCAATCTTGCTGGAGTAGGCTTGCAGGATGTTTGTGATCTGCTCCAGGCGATAGACATCCTGAAACATGACAATCTCTCGTGCATGGAGGAGCTTTTGCGCAGTTTGGTGATTGATTGCCCATCCATATTGCCGGTAGAACGCCGACCGAATATCATCGAGAAGAAGGGACACGCCTAACGGTTGGCTGCTGGCAGTACCCTCTATGTACCTCCCCTTCGCAAAGAAAACCATATCGATCGTGTAATGGCCTATGTCCACCACAGCGATGTTCTTTTCTGCGATTGATCCGTCCGGCCCGCCAAGTTGATACGCGAAATATATTCCGGTGCCTTGAGGAATGACAAGGACTTCGGCCCCGGCCAGCTCGTAGTGCTTTCCGTTGTAATTAAAGATGGAGCTATTGATCACATTGGTCAATTTTCGAGCCGTATTCTTGGAATAGTGTCCCGGCGGCACACCCAGAACGATTTTTTTCCCGTCCATATCCTCGGGATCCAATCCATTTGTCACGATGGCCTGAGCAAGGGATGCAAGCCATGCATTTGATCCGAGAAAGCCGATTCTTCTGGTGTCGATGACCCATTTAGAAAGAACGTCTTCTCCGACCAGAAATTTCTCCCCATTGACCTCGATGGGTCTCACTTCCCCAAAGGTTTCTTCCGGAACCATGGAAGTGATCGCGGTTGGAAATATCCTGCCCCCTGATCCATTGTACGTTTTCGTACTTCCATAGCCAATATCGATACCTATAGCGTTATCCATTTATACCTCCTGCAAAGTGTTTGATGACTCTATATTACTTCTCTCAAGCACCAAAACACACCGGCAGGAAGCAGAAAACACTGATAAGCATGAATAAACTATCTCAAGTACCAAAACATACCAATAAAACCACAAATAACACATCTACGCCATGTTTAATAGGGGTTGAGAGGATATGATGGTGTATAAGAGAGCTTGATGGAGCGTGAGAGTATTTGAACGCGAAGAAATCGTAACGCGACCAGGCTATACCGCCTTACTGGGCGTGTTCCGCCCTTACACATGGACGCTGGTTCAGCAAATAGCCTACTTTTGAGGCACCGAAAATCGCTCGTCTCGGTTCTGCTCCAAAAAAATAAAAAATATTGAGGGAAGCGACCAAAAAGAAGTATAATAAGTACGAGGAAGCGAGATCTCGCTTACCGATAGTTCGTTGCGTAGGAAGATCCGAAAAGTTGGCCATCAGCCGCGTCAAAAACGGTGTCAGCCGACCACATTACGCGGGACGCACATGAGATCGACCATGTCTCCCATGTTTCCCCGCGAGCCTGAAGTACAATCCGTGTAGCACAGTTTAGCCCATCCCTGGGCGCCAAAGGCAAGTTGCGGCGTGCGGACGCCGTATCACATTGATATTATTGCGCATGTTGTTGTGTGGCAAGGCGCAAAAAAATGGGGAATTTGCCTCCAAGGTTTTTAAATTGGCGCGGCCGGGGGTGGATTGGTGCGTCTAAAATCGGTAAAAAAGAACATGTGAGGACGAAATACTATAGTATATATGACCCAAAAATCACTGCACTGGAGGAAAAATGAGCGAGTACAAAAATCAGATAAGGGCTGAACGGGAAAAACAAAGGATCGAAACGGTGATAGATTGGTTGTTTGTGCCTGAAGGGGAAAGACGCCACACCTTCCTTTCTCACGCCGAGCGAATAGAATATTATAAATCAATTGTCGAGAAGGTTGCTTTAAACATGCCCCAATACATACAAGAGCGACTATTGGCACATTGGATAGGTACGGTAGTGAATAAAAAACGGGACAAAGAAGCAGCGAAGAAGCTCCTTGAAAAGGCAGGCCAAGAATTGTATTCGCCTCGCCATTTGGAGTTGTGGGCTGAATCGCTTTTGATAAAAAAAGGAATGAAGGTCACACCAAAGGCGATGGCTGTAATGTATGCGGTGTACTGCAAGCACAGCCCTACTATGGCGGGCATATTCGTGAGAGACATGCAGCGCGTCAAGGCCCGTATGGTTGCTCGACACAAACGGACAGGAAGCTTGGCAAAGATCGCCGACAAAGATCACCTGCAAAGGCCCCGATACAGGAAGACTCTGGTACAAGAGGAAAAATATCGGAAGCGGATGAAGCAGGGGACGGTGTCTGGCGAGGAACAGGAGGCAGTTTCTGGTGAGCCCCCCCTGATAGGAAGTCTGCCTGATGAGGTGGCTGCCTGATAGGAGTCTCCTGTCCGTTGCCTCCTCGGAGGCCGGGCTGATCACCCCGCCGACTTGTTCCTTGCGGACGTTGCGCCTGCGGTCCTGATCGGGGATAGCCTGGTTCTGTGGAGTATGCGTTGTTTGGCAGGATGGAGGTGGGCGGAACCTCGGCAGAAGCTCCGCCCACAGCATTGTCTCCAGTTACCCCTCTTCGTCGGGTCCCGGCTGGCTCACGACTAAGCCCAAGGCAGACAGCGCCTCCTCCAGTTGACGCTTTCCTTCCTGGCTCTTAAGAGAAGAAGCGGGAATTCCCTACTTTTCAAAGGAGGGATGAAAGCGAAATATTTACTATCTGCATTGGGATATATAAATGAATTACATTGCAATAATTCACTATTTATGATACCATATGCAAATGAAAATCATACATCATAGGACCTGCGTTTTCAGCATTGGCTATCATTTGGTGTTTTGCACAAAGTATCGGCGGAAGGTTCTGACGCCCACGGTGGAAGCGGCGCTGAAGCAGGTTATTGCAGAAACAGGTATTGAGAAAGGATTTGAGGCGAGTGCTATCGAAACCGGTCTTGATCACGTTCATCTTTTTGTATCTGCGCCTCCCCATGTATCCATTTCGGATTTAGTGAAGTGGATCAAGGGAATATCGGCGCGGAAATTATTGGTCTCATTCCCGGAATTGAAGAAAAGGATGGGGTCTCATCTTTGGAATCCCAGTTATTATGTGGGCACAGTAGGAGATATGTCGGCGGATGTCGTTAGGCGCTATATCGAGAATCAAAAAGAGAAGGCATAGGCAGCGAAAAGCCAAGCATCCTATGGTGTCTCGCGCCTATCGTTTTCGTTTGGACGTGTCACCAGGGGAAAGCAAGAAGTTATTCGACACATTGCAATCGTGTTGGCTGTTGCGAAATGCCTTGGCAGAGGATCGGATAAAGAACCGACGGGATTGTAAGGAAGCAAAACGGCAAGGGGAGACAAAGCCCCACTATTTGAACCGTTCCGACCAGTACAATGCGGTGAAGCTGTACGCAAAGGGTAATGTAGCCTGGGGAAATCTGCACAGTCAGGTGCGGCAGAATGTGGCGGTGAGGATTGATGAGGGGTATAAGAGATTCTTCGAGGCGCAAAAGGAAGGGCGAAGGGATGTCCATCCTCCGAAGCCCATTATGGAAAAGCGTTATCGAAGCTTCACATATCCGCAATACGGTACGGCGGCATTCATTCGGAGTGGAAAGCTATATCTGTCCGGTATAGGTGAGTTCCATGTTCTTGATCATAGAAAGGTACGCGGCCTGAAAAAGACCGTCACCGTAAAATGGGCGCAAGGCCATTGGTGGGTAATCGTAGTCGCTATGATTCAGGAAAAAGACCAGGTGGCCCTTCCCCCGCAGTATGATTCCCTTCCTGTAGGTGGTGGCGATACCGGCCTGTCCGCAATGATCACGGAATCCTACGGGAAGAAGCATAACCCGCCTCGTGCCTTCATTATATACCAATCGAGGCTTCGTACTGCCCAAAAGAAGATGTCCAGGCAATTCGAGGCCAGGAAGAAGGCACATATTGAGGCTGTCCGGACAGCAAAAGCGTTGGGGATAAAGACACCCTCAATCAAGGACATGCCCTATTCCAATAGGTTGAAGAAGCAAATAGGCGTAGTTGCAAAGATTCACACCCGCATCGAAAACATCCGCGATTACCATCATAAGAAAACCGCATCGGAAATTGCATCAAAGTATAGGGAGTTTGCGGTCGAAGAACACGGCGTTCAATTCATGATCCGCAACCGTAGGCAGGCGAAAGCCGCCTCCGACAGGGCCATTGCCAAGCAGAAGCATTTATTGCAATCCAAACTGGGTAAACGGTATCGTGCAACGCCTTCAAGCCGTCCCGGTATCGGTGGCAACAGCCAGACATGCGTATGCGGCGCTTCCGTTCCCAAAACGCTGAAAGATAGGGTCCATAACTGTCCATCCTGCGGCCTCGTGGCGGACCGGGATCATGTATCTGCAAATATTGTTCAACTGATAGCATTTGGATCAATCAGCCCGACGTTGTATCATGGGCATCCGGGCAGGATGTCCTCAGACGTGGAGAGTTCAAAGCGCGACGTTGCGAAAGTAACCCGTGCGAGTCGGCTAATTCCGGCTTTAGAGTCCTCGGTGAAGCGTCAGTCTGTACATCTGGTGGGAAGAAATACCAACGGTGGGAAACCTACGTTGGAAGACAAAACCGGAGAGCATTTCCATAGAACACAGCTTGGAGTTGCCTCATGAGTCGCAATCCTTCTGATCCACAAACACTGAGATGCTCCCCTATTCATAGGGGAGAGAATGTCACTGGCCTGGAGCAGTCGCTACAGGTCTGTGACCTCGATGAGCTGCGCTCCAGGTGGGTTGCTGCGCTACCGTTTGAGTTGTACGCAAGCAAGCGTGTTGTGACGAGGGAGTTGGCCACCTTAGCCGGAATATTCACCGGGACCATGATGCGGACCATAGTTGCCTTGTCCGTCGATGCCGTCTGGCGCCTATTCCCCAATGCTGTGACTAACAGCGGACTCGGCGCCGCCGTCAGATACGGCCTGGACGTTTCACCTTGTAATATCGGCGATGTAATGTACACCGTTCTGGCATTCTTCTGCAACGCCTCGATGAGCGACAAAAGCCGCCGGCTGATCTCTGATGAACAGCTCCAGAAATGGCGGCGCATGCTGCCGAAGGCGGCTGCGTTAATGGCCGCGTATGCTGATCGCAGCGGGTCGCGCACTGTAACAACGGCGGCATCCCTACTCGGGTGCCTGCGGGACATGCGGCAGGCATTAGAGTGCTCTTTTGATGGAGAGGATCTCTTTACTGCGTCAGACATAGTGGATCCGGCAAGCAACTGGGTGAAGACGGCCCAGGTATGGACAAAATGCCTGCTGATTCTACAGCGCACACAGAAAAACAGACACACCAACGCGAGTATTTCTGGCCGGGCCATATCCCGCACTTCCGAGCCGTGTTTTGTGGGCACGTTGTTGCAACAAAGGGACCCGGCGCCTTCACATGTAGCAACAACGTAGCAACGTCTGGCATTGATCGCCTGATTTCCAGATCATCTCATCCTCCATCTCTTTTCTCTCTCCCTTTCGGGAAGTATTATATAGGCAATTAGTTCGTTTAGTAGGTTTCGACCGAAAAGGGCGCAAGTCGCCATTGCTGCAGAAATGCCAATGGAGGATTTGCGCCTTTTTTCGTTTCGGTAAGTCCTGATCCCTCTGCGGGGGCAGGCGCGGAACGTGGTATTACCCCGCCGGGTAAGTCCTGACCAGCAATGGCAGGCACGGCAAAGGAGGTGAAGAGTGAGAGCAGTAGCAATAGTCCGCCAATCTAGAAGTAGTGGCGGTCAGGACGATCTCCCTGGGGCAGGCGCTATCCGCCCTGGGGAAATGTATGAAGGGGAAGCCTCATGCATCCCCACATACGAAACCGTAGGGGCCGAAATCGGGTCCCTCGTGACGCTGAAACAAGCCGCCTACGGGGACAGCTTCGGCAAGGCGGGGGAGGTTCTTCGGATCTTCTACCCGAACGGTATTTCTACGGAGCAGTATGATGATGCGCTGTGTCTTACGCGTATCATCGACAAATTGTTCCGAATCGCCACCGACCGCGATGCCCTGGGGGAAGATCCCTACCGGGACATTGCCGGTTACTGCATGCTCGCCATCCGGCGACGCATGGTAGAAAAGGCGGCGAAAGAATAACCCACCTCTCCCCTCCCCTCCCCTGCAATCTGAGCGCGTACCTGCGGGGCGCTTTAGCATCCCGCATGGGGATGTGTTCACAGTTGCGGGTGGGGGAACAATCCAAAAACCATACGTTGACCTTCGCCCTTCGCGGCGCTGAGTTTCCAAGGATGAGAGAGTGATCTCGAGAGTCCTTGGCGCCCGCGCCCGCGACAGCGGCGCAACCGGTAATTCCAGGGCCGCATAAGTCCTGAACCCTCACGGGCAGGCACGGCAAAGGAGGTGGAAGATGGTTTTCTTCTACTTGTGGATCATGATGGTAGCCGCTGTCACGACAAAGTCCAGCGGAGAGACCAAGCTCCCGGAAGAGCCCCCGCCCATCGTGTACAGGAGCCGGAGACGGTAAGCTACACCGGCATCCCGCATTTGTCGTTCGGGACCGTCCCCGACGAACTTCCGCAGGGCCGTCTCACCCCTCCTCTGTATCGGGAGCGTGGGCGGTCCTGACAATGCCCGCCGTCTGGCGGGAACTGTTATACGTGACCTGTGCCGTGAAGCGGCGCTGAGTTTCCAGGGGCGAGGATGAATTCTATCCGAGAATCTCTGGCGCAAGCGCCCGCGACAGCGGCGCAACTTACATTACCCAAGGGCATCCAAAGGAGTCGCGGAATAAGGCAATCACGCCTGTCTCGCGGCTTTTTTATTGCCGGAAAGGAGAAAGATGTCATTCAAAAAATGCCCCCACTGTGGGAGCGAAGAGTTCATCGAGTTCGCCAAATGCGACACTCTCCAGAAGGGTGTTCGCATAGGCGAGAAAAACGGGGCCATCAAGTCCCGATATGATGATGCCGGGACCGTTGACATGCTCGACGACTTCGAGGTGACCGGCTACATGTGCGGCGCCTGTAGCGCCGAGTTGCCCCCTGAGTTTGGGGGCCACAAGCCCTCCCCCACCAGAATCGTCATCGGGGTGGAAGGGGGCCTGGTAACGGGGGTTTCTTCCGACCGCCCAGTCGAAGTCCTGGTGCTGGACTACGACACGGAGGGCGTGGAAGACGACCATATTTCCGTCATCAACGGGAATGAGTGTTGCGCGGGGCAGTATCCAGCCGACCTCCTTCCCGATGTCGTTGCCAAGTGCTACGGAGACTCGGCAGCAGAAGAGGAGGTGCCCCATGCTGGCTGATGTATTGATTAAAATCGCCGGCATGGAGGCGCCGCCGGAGGCCCCCTATCACCCCCGGCCCTCCTCATCCGGCCCCGACCGGTGCCTGCGCCAGTTGGTTTACAAGGCGAGGGGCTTCGTCGGGAAACCTCTCGGGGACCGCTTCATCATGGTCCTCGACGACTCCTCCTGGCACGAAGAGCTTACCGCCGACTGGATCCGAAAGTCGGCATTTCAGCTCCTTGACCAGCAGCTCGCCGTCACCTGCGGCACGACGACTCATATGGGGCAACCCTATGAGGTCCCCGGCAGCATCGACGGCATCATAAAAGACCTGATGGAGGTTAATCGCCTGTGGGAGCACAAAGCGATCAACCACTTCTCCTTCGAGCGCATGCTCAAGGGGGAGTACCCCATGGATTATCTCACCCAGTGTTGTCTGTATATCACTGGGCTGCGGAAACAGGAGGCCTACAAGGATCTCGACGAGGCGGTGTTGCTTGTGAAGAACAAGAACACCTCGGCGTACCTGGAATTCTTGCTGGGCTTCGACCCCGCCAGCGACATCCTGACGATCCGGCACATGATCGGGTCGGACGGAACGGTTCTGACCGGTCCGGTCATGTTTCACGATCTTTACGCGGACGCCTTCAAGCGGTTCGAGTTCGTTGAGGCTCACCGGGCTGCCGGGACCCTGCCGGCGCGACAGTACGACAGGTCCACGGACTGGCAGTGCGACTACTGCCCCTATGCGGAGATCTGCTATGAGGGCTACGAGGAGGAGTTTACCGCCGCAGTCGCGGCTCTTGACGACGATGCGCTGGCGGCGGCAGAGGAGTTCAGGGAGATTTCAGATTCCCTGAGCGTCCTCAAGAAGCGGCAAGAGGACCTCAAGAAGGACCTCAAGGCGTTTCTGGTCGCCAAGGGGACGGCCAAGGCTCGGGCGAACGGCACTGTGGTTGGGTTGACTTTCCAAAAACGGAAGTCAACCGACACGAAGCTCATTCCCCCGGAGATCCTGGCCGCCGCCCAGACCGAGAAGACCATCGAGGTTTTCAAGGTAGCCGGAGTCAAGGCGGCAGTGGATTAAGGCATGACCTTTTCCTGCGACAAAAAGCCGTCCGCGCCCGGCATCTACTGGGTCACGGACAGAAAGACGGTATGCCCCGCCCTGGTGTACGAAGGGCAGAGCATCTCGGTCGGCACGAAAATGAAAGTCGTCTTACCGGGGGACGCTTTTCATTACTCGCTCAATTCCCCGGTACTCACCCTCGATTGGGGCGACAGGGTGGCGGAGATTACCTGCCTCCCCTTCGGCCTTATGTCGGGAGGTCAGAGCACGCCCCGGCCCACAGAGCCGGTCGCCCTCACCGACTGAGGAGGGGGCTGTTGGCCGCCGGTCGGCGGCTCCTGAGCGAAACCAACCACCCCCACCGGGGCGTACCACATCCCCGGCGGGGTGTGGTGCATTCTCCGGCGGGCAACAATATGCTCCCTCAGAAGAGGGACGCGGGGGGCCACCGCGCAAGTAAATGAGGCCACCACGCCGGGAAAACATCACCTGCCGGTAAGTCCTGACATCTGCGAGGATGCAGGCTCGGCAACGGAGGAAAAATGAGTATGAGTTTTCGGTGTGGGTCATTCACCCGCATAAAGGAACTTTCGGATAAGCGCCGCCTGCCGCGTCTGGGCAAAATCCGCCTGGGCGTGAAGGCGGCTACGGCCTCCGGGAAAGAGTACCCCCGTGAGGTCAGCTTCTTCGTCGTACCGCCCGAAGTTGAGGCGGTTTACGGCGACAAACCGACCGTTCTCGATGTCATGTTTCCCATTAATGACATCGAGACCGTCTTCCCCCAAGCCTACAAGTTTTACGGGTCTGGGCGGGGGCTCAAGTGTGTCGGAAACGGCGAGTGCGCTCTGCGCCTCGACGAAAAGACGCAGGTGATGCAGGAGCGTCCGTGCCCCTGCGACCTCCTGGAAAAGGGTGCGTGCCAGCGCCGGGCACACCTTCTGGTGATGCTGCCGAAGGTGTCGGTTGGCGGCATTTATCAGATTGACATGGGGTCTTACCACTCCATTGTCGATCTTAATTCTGGCCTGGATTACGTCCAAGCCCTTATCGGGCGTTTCGCCATGGTCCCGCTGATCCTGAAGCGGGTTCCCCGCGAGACGCACAATGGAGGGCAGAAGGCCGTCCACTATCCGCTCCAGGTACTCCTGGCATCGGCGGATATGGAGACGGTCGAGGCCCTGCGGGACGACAACCGCAGGGTGATCGAGGCCTCAAAGCGCCTCGCCATTGCCCCGCCCAAGGACGGCAACCCTGCCGTCAACGGGGAGGCTGTGGATGAGGTGTTCGACGTGGAAGGGGAGAACGACGCCCCTACTGCGTCGGAAGACGCGGCAGTGGCAAAAGCAGCCCCTCCAGCTCCTTCACCCGCAGACGAAGGCGATCCCGCGGCAACTTCGGGCGACGCAGAGGGCAAGAAAACGCCTACTGCAACACAAGACGCGGCGGCTGACCCCTCTCCGCCGCCCCCCCAAAAGGGCAACGGCCGCGGCGACGGCCCGGCGGCTTCTGCTCCGCAACAGGCCGCAATCCTCAAGCTGGCGGCAAAGGCGGGTATCAAGGAGGACGTTGTCCTGGAGAAGATCCGGGGCATCTCCCAGGGCGCCGCGGCCCAGATGATCGTCTCGCTCCAGCGGGGCGATCTGGCGGGGTGGCAGTAATGACGGTATCGGCAAAGGGATACGTCCGGTATGCGTATCGGCTTGAAACACGCCGCGTGCGCGAGCCGGACTTCCCCTACAAGGCGCAGAAGCCATTCGACTGCGCCGCTGCGACCATCCAATTTGCATTATCAATGGATGACCTGGACATCGAAAAGTTCCTGGTGTTGTACCTCGACATCAAGAACAAACTCATCGGCATCCATATGGTGCCTGGAACGGTGGGCTGTGCCGCGGTACACGTCCGGGAGGTGTTTAAACACGCACTTCTCTGCGGTGCCAGCAGCATAGTCCTGGCGCACAATCACCCGTCGGGGAACCGAGAACCGTCGGGTGAAGACATCAGACTCACAAATGTGGTCCGGGATGCGGCCAAGCTTTTTGGCATACGCCTCTTGGACCACGTCATCATAGGGGAAGGGAAAGGAGTGTCCTTCCGCGAAGAAGGGCTCCTGACATGAAAGAGGCGCGGGCACAGAGTCGTGCCCGCCCCACCATCGCCATTGTCGGCAACACCTTCCCGGTACGGGAACAGTTGCAGGCTATGGGATGCGTGTGGGACCAACGGGCGCGTCTCTGGTATGCCCCGAAGGGAACGGCAGAGGCGGCACAGAAGCTTGTGTCGTCTCGCCGTTGCCGGACGCGGGAGAATCCGACCGCCGGGCAATCCCTGAAATAAACATAAAACTAGAAGGCCCCGACGATTTCTCGTCAGGGCCTTTTTTGCTGCAAAAACTCGCAGTATCAGATCAAACATCTATTCTTCCGCCTACCCATACAGCCTTGCCATAGATGTTTATCGTTTCAGCAGCAGTAATCGTGGGTTCGTATATTTTGTTATCGCAGATCAATTTGAGATTCTTCGAACCGATTTCAGCCTGTATTCTGCGAACTGCAAAACCGTTGACATCTTTCAATACGTATATGCCGCCCTGTGACGATACCTTTTTGATTCCGGTGTTCACCAAAAGGATGTCTCCCGGACATATAGTCGGCTGCATGCCATCCCCGGAATTTCTAAAAGCAATAAATTCTTCTGGTTTGCCCATTTTGAGAATCCATTTGCGCCGAAAGGCCAGCATGGCATAGGCATTATTATCGCCATTTTCAACGGACTTGATTCCATTCATGCATTCAATGTATCGAACGGTTACAAAATCCATGTTTTTATTCTCGCTTTTCGAAGACCACATTTCATCATTAGTCATCGGTCCACAGACATCCGGGTATTTTTCCCGCGCTCCTGGAAACGGCTCGCCTTTTCCTTCGAATATCCAGTATGGATTGAATTTGTAGTGGATTATCAATGCCCCCAAGACTGTGCTTTTCACTGTAGATTGCCGTCCTTTCTTGTATCGTACCATGGCTGCTTTCTCTACTTTGAAAATCTTCGCCAAATTCGCATCGGTGATCCCGTGGTCCAGATTTTTGTCCTTCTTGATTATCTTTATTGCCCACGCGATTCTTTGTACGTGTTCTTTTCCTTCCATAAGTAAAATCCTTCATTATGTTGATTTATCTTGATGATACACCAAAATAAAAAATAAAACAGCAAACAATTTTTATTAGCAATACGCCATATTATCACTTGCAACTTATTTCAGGGTGCGAGAGAGTCGATTGTCATTATAATACCGACTATTTGTAGCACCATACTCTCAATATTTTCTCCCCTGCCATAACGTGCGTTGCACACGCTTCTTAATGCGATAATGCAGGCCTAATATTTATTAATAACAATATTATACTTGACATAATCACAGTTATGTTGCATACTGCATTCATGCCTTTAGCTATAGTACATCCTTTCTTGATAAAAGAACAAAATATAATCTTGCTCGTAACAAGACATGGGTGCATAGCTCGCGCACTCGCTCCTGCCAGAAAAGACATAAATAATAATTGCCATCAAAAGAACGCCAACCAACAAGGCCAAGTAGAAGTAATATTCAGAAAGAGCACGGAAAGGAGCGGGATGCGTGAATAAGCAACATAATTCTCCGAAGCCGAAGCCTACCAAAGCAAAGAAGCCTCCTCCAACACGCAAGAAAACTGGTGACAACCTGGAACAGTCACCTCCTACGACAGACGCCGAGCTTTCCAAACTAGCGGCAAAAGTGTTTGAGGAAAACATTGCCCTCGTGAAATCGATCGTCAACCGTTTCGACGGAATAGATCACATCAATGGCAAAGAAGACTACATTCAGCAGGCGTATCTCGGCACTCACAACGCCGTCCGTAGTTATCGAGTAATCACAGACGCAAGGTTTCAGACCATTCTCGTCTGGCACATCCAAAAAGCTCTGGAAAAACTGATCCCACCGCAAAACCGCCAAGTTATAGTCACCTATCCAAACGGCGACGAAAAATTGATGTCGTACCAAGCCTTCCGGAAGATCAAGCGAGGCCTGCCCGACGGCACCACATATCGGACGGAATCCCGCTCCGTATCCTGGGAAGCCCTCAAAGGCATTAACTTGGAAGACGACAACGGCATTGCAAGGAGCGGGAAAAAGCGGAGGCCCGAATAAACCATGCGAAAATTAGAATATGTTTTTTCTCTGAGCAAAAAAGATTTCACAATCCAGACTTTTCGTGCCGGCGGCAAAGGCGGGCAGAACCAGAATAAAGTTGAGTCTGGAGTCCGCATTGTCCACGCCGCTTCCGGCGCTGTAGGCGAGAGTCGGAATTTCCGGGATCAGCTTGCAAATAAAAAAGCGGCCTTCAAACGGTTAGTGGATTCAAACAAGTTTCGCGCCTGGCTTCGTGTCGAAGCGGCAAAGCGATCTTTGGAAATCATAGAACGCCGGCGCATCGAAAGAGAAGTAGAGGAATGGATGCAAGATAAGTATCTAAAAATAGAAACTTATTAGAAAAGGAGGATATGCTTGGGAAAAGAAAAAAAGGCAGGGAAAGCAACCACGGCCGCAACACCCGCCGTTCCTGCGCCAAACTGCATCTGCCCGCGATGCCGGACGCCTCATTACCGAGACAACTCGCATAAGTGGCGGTACTGCAAGGCGTGCGAGGGGCAGAAGGCGTTGCTGTCCGGGGATGCGCTATTCGACGATATGTCGTGCAGTATCAGCCCCGATGCCTGGAGGTGAGTGTTGGTGATTTCGTGTTGTCAAAGTCGCATGGGAAATTTCCCCGTGTGGATTTCCCACCATGGAACATGGGAAATTTCCCCGTGTGGATTTCCCACCATGGAACATGGGAAATTTCCCCGTGCGGATTTCCCACCATGGAACATGGGAAGTAATATAGGAGACAAAAGAATTGTCAATTAGGAGCTTGTATTAATGGAAGTGTCGTGGTGCAGCATTAAGGAGTATCGGCGTATCGCTACCTGGGCAAAGGAGATCTCAGTACGCCGTATCCGTCAACTGATACAAGCCAACATATTCCCAGAGGAAGTACGACGCATACCGGCAGGAAAGGCCGGGGCAAAATACACGTATCAGATAAGACTCAGTAAACCAGAGGAAGTAGATAAGTTATCGCACACACGTTACTTTGAAACAATCGCGCAAAAAGATGACGTCGCCACAAACACAAAAGTCCAAATATTAAATGCCACAGATAGTCACCCACCGACATCATTTCGCTTAGATATGGCAGCCCCTATAGGCTCCTTTATTGATATTGCTCTGCAAAACAAAATCATAAAACAAAAATACAATGAGTACCTTAGCAATTGCGGCGCAAGCAACACAGACGTGGCTGGCGATCATTCGACAAAGGGGCGATTGAAAAACCGACATATTGTGCGTTGCAATATAAACATGAAGAACGCTTTATGCAAATACGCAAATCATACCGGGTTAACTATGAAAGAAGCTTATGTCGTCCTACTCATGGAGTATCTGAACTCCCCGGCGGGCAAAATTGCTGTGTGCACTGCCCAAGCGATCAATAACAAGCATAATATCAAAAAAACAAAAAAGGAGGATACAAAATATGGTCATGCTGTATGTTGAGACGGAAAGGCTCCATCCAAACCCCGACAACTTATTTGATCCCTTGCCTCCTGATGAATATCAGGAATTGAAAGCAAGTATCCGTGCGAACGGCATCAGAGACGCCCTGATTATCTGTCGGAACGCCAACAATGGAGATTACACGATTATTTGTGGGCATAACCGTCACAGGGCTGCCAAGGAGTTGGCGTTGCACACTCTGCCTTGTGTTCTTGTGCGGACAGACGAAGCAGGTGCGGTTCTTGACACAGAACTCTATCGGCGCATGCTCACAAAGGAACAGCGGAAAGAGATGATAGCGAAAAAAAACGCCATACACAAGGCGTCCATCGAAAAACGCTTGGAATCGCACCTGCACCCTGCTCTAAAAAAGCTGTATGACGAAGGGGTGATTGCTCCCGAGACAGCATTACACCTTGCTGCACTCCCCGCCAGCGTCCAAGCGGAAACGTTTGACTCAGTGGAGAAAGCCATCCAGGAGACCGTCATCATCGAGCCTGCCGACCCGGAGCAAGAGGCGCGTCACGCCCAAGAAGTGGCGTCGATACAGGCGGAAGCGGAAAAGCACAAGGCCACAGTAGAGACGCTGAAAACACAAATGAAAGACATGGAAAAAAAGCTTCGTGAATTGAAAAGGCAGAAAGACAAAGCACGGGAGATGATCGAGGAACAGCAGGAGAATATCGCCCAACTCAAGCAGCAGTCCAGGGAAGAAGCAAAGGAATCGCTGCGGGCCGAAGTGGAGAAGCGCATACAGGAAACTCGCCAGCAAATGAGCGACGTCCAGAATGCGATGTGCGAAAAAAACATCGAGATAGATCGCCTCAACGAAGAGATCGAGCGCCAGAAACGCCGCGTGTGGGACACGGAAACGCTCGTGAAATCAGCGGAGGTGTCGGCCAAAATGTTCAAGGACGATTGTGTCGCCAAGCTCAAACTCTTGTACTCGCCGAAGATCATCAAAACATCGCTGGACGGCCTTGATCATGCATTGGGCGGCCTCGCATCGTATTTGAGCAGCGATTACGCATGGGATCCTCAGACTCTGGAGGAAGTGAACATCCGGCTGCGCAAGCACAGACAGCGAGCAAAGGAGGTGCTCAATATATTGTCCGCCCCGGAAGGCAGGGAACCGTTGCAGTTGCCAAATGTAACCCCGATGCTGCCGGAAGATCAGCAAAAGAGTTCGATCCTTGCTTGATGCATGTACCTCAAGATCGGACACCTGGTTCCGGCAACGGTTATCAAGGCGATGCCTGATCATGACTCGTACCTGATGGCGATAGCCAATTCCGAGATCATGGCGCTATTGGCGAAGGAGAATGCCGGCAAGACCATGCAAGTTGGCGATTGCACTGCCGCTGTCGTGCATGCCTTCAAGGGAGAGCGTGTACTTTTGACTCAGCAGACGGCGGTCTTTTACCGTCGTCTGGTGGAGATGCTGCTCTCGCCCCTGCTGATGGAGGGCAAGGTGAAAGTATGTCACGCCGCTGCAATACGAGGCGCTGGTTTCGCGAAGGTGTCCATTGAGGGATTGAATGGATGTAACCCGATACAGGAGAGCATGGTCTATATCCATGACGCAAAGGAATACACGAGCAGTACCATCACTATGGTCGCATATTCACATGATAAAATCGAATATATCAAAAATTCTCTTATTCCTGCGTCCCGTGATCACATTCAGAAAGTAATATATGACAAGGATGCCGCAGAATACACGGTATATGTAAGCTCCTCGCAAAAAGGAGTGTTTTTGGGCCGGCAGGGCATGAATGTTGCCACTGCGGCGAAGTTGACGGGTGCGAAGCTCAACATCCTGCCCGTCTGAGATACCTCTAACGAGGAGAAAGGAATAAGAAAAGTGAGCGAAGAAAAGAAGGAAAAGGCAAAAATGGGCAAATCCGGTGGACAGAAAAAGGGTGTGGACCAGTCCGTCCGGCCAAAGGAGACGCCCGAGGACATCCTGAAGAGAAAGATGATCGAGGTGGCAAACCCAATGTCGCTTGTCATTGCCCCCAAGACGCGGGAGGGGCACGCCATGATCAAGATTGCTATGAGATACGACAAGGCCATCAACCGCCTCCGGCTAAACGGTGGAACGACCGTGGCAATCAGCGCGGTGATGTCCTGTTTAGAAAAAGCACGGGAATTTCATGGGAAAATGAACGCCCTGCTCACGTCTCTATCAGACGGATCCGGTATAAGCACCTTTATGTCCTCTCAAATGGATACCCCGGATACCCGTCTGCTGCTCGCCCAACAAAGGTCATCATACGTGTATTTGCCCAGTACGTCGGAAGGACGCGAGATGATGTATATGATCAAGCGTCTCGATCCACTGCTGGTACAGTACCGCACGACCTGCGATGATTACGAAAAGGTGGGACGGGTCGTCCGAGTTGTATTGCAGACCATATCGTCATTCAGTGATTTGACGATGTATCTGTCCAAGACAATCAATTATCAGTATGAACCGCCCAAAAATATGAACTGGGTTTTGCGCCAGATGGGGGAGATCGAAAACCAAGCCAAAACCGTCGCCGCCTTGTCGTAAGCGCGTAGCTGGCGGATATGCCTACGCACACTGACAACCAACACCAGGTGAATATCGCCCACGGGCCCGGCGACCACTCTGCAAGGAATGTCAATCGACGCAGATACCTCGCGGCCCTGCTGCTGGTGTGTACGCTGTGGTGGATGCCGGCGATGAATGCCTCCGCCTTCTGTTTCGAGGAAGCGGGAGAAGCCTACGGCATATCGCCGTTGTTGCTGTGGAGCATCGCATCCGTGGAGTCGTCGTTCAATCCTGCGGCGATAAACCACAACTCCAACGGGTCATATGACTATGGAGTAATGCAAATCAACTCGAATTGGTTTCGCGTGCTCGGCAAGGAGCAATGGGACCGTTTGGCCGATCCGTGCTTCAATGTACACGTTGGGGCCTGGGTGCTCGCCCAGTGCATACAGAGGCACGGCTACACATGGAAGGCTGTTGGCTGCTACAACAGCAGCAAACCCGAGCGCCGGCGGGCATACGCGGAGAAGGTGCTCTCTCATTTAAAAAGAGCACAGGATTATGCAGAAAATAAAACAATTCCTTAATGGATTATCGCCGAAACATCGGCAACGCGGCGCTGCCGTGCTGATCATAGTCGCCTTTCTTATAATTGCGCTGATCGCGTCATACGGCATGGAGATGACTAAGAAAAAGAAAAAGGTCGAAGAACGCAAGGTGTCATCTAAAAAGATGTCGCTTTTGACGGACAAGGTTGAAAAGGAGCTGTGGGTTGCCGCCGAGGGCCAGAACATCAAGGCATTGGAAAAGAGCAACGAGGAGTTGAAGACGCAACTAGAACGGATGCAGAAGGAAATCACGGAGACGAAGGAGCTTGCAAAGAAGCCGAAGGCGTCCCCCCTCCCTCTACCGCCGGCCCCGAAACAGGGGAGCCCGACCGGCGGCAGCGACGCCAAAGGCGCGGTAGCGACTCCACCAGTGCCGTCTGTAAAAGGGGCGACCCCCTATCCTTCCTCTGTCATGGATACCGTCCCACCTCCTCCAGGAGTGGGTGCTAGAACTGGTTATGGAAGGTCCGGGCCGGAAGCGCCCGCTGGAGGAACGATCCGGAAATTCGGGGACGATGCAAAGAAAGCGACGGACTCGAAAACAGCGAAAAAGAAAAAGGAGCCCACAACCTACTTGCCCGCAGGATCATTCATGCGGGCTGTATTGCTGTCCGGGCTTGACGCGCCTACGACGGGCGGCAAGAGTTCCGCCGAGCCCTACCCCGTTCTGTTGGGCGTTACTGATCTTAGTGTGCTACCCAACTTGTTCAAGATGAACCTCAAGGAGTGCTTCGTCATCGGCGCCGGCCTGGGCAACATCTCCGACGAGCGGGCCTACATCCGCACGGAAACCTTGTCCTGCGTTCGCACGGACGGCAAGGTTATCGAGGTGGGGATGAAGGGGCAAGTCATGGGGGAAGACGGCAAGTTGGGACTCCGGGGCCGCTTGGTGAGCAAGCAGGGCCAGCAGATTGCCATGGCGATTTTCGCCGGCACGCTCAGCGGCATTGCCACGGCGGTCAAGCCTACCTCAAGTACGACACTGCAACTTACCACGGGCGACACCAACACGCACACCAACTTCTCGCGTCCTGACACAAGCGATGTGTTGCAGTCCGCCGGGCTAGGCGGCACGGGGAAGGCGCTGGAGATGGTAGCGCAGTATTATATGCGCATGGCGGAAAGGCTGTTTCCGATTATTGAGATAGATGCTGGCCGCGAGGTAGAGCTTGTGCTCTTGAAAGGCCAGGAGCTTAAAATATCCGGAAGCAGCTTGTCCCAACACAGATAAGGAGAAAAATTATGCTTTGCAAAAAGACCGCTTTCCTGCTCGCTTTTGCGGCCGCCCTGATCCCCTCTTATGCAAGGTCCCAGGCGCAATCGGAGCACGAAGCCATCAAGAGGACCCTGAATGGTCTACGGATCGATACGATCAGGTATGTCGAGGGTCTCAATATGTATGAAGTCGTGTCCGACAACCAGGCTGCCTACCTCACCAAGGACATGCGTTACTTTATCGTGGGCCGCGTGTTTGACATCCACGCCAAGCGCGACCTGACCACTGAACGAATCGATTCATTGCGCCGGATAGACTTCAAGACGCTAAACACTAAAAACGCCATTAGCATGGGAAGCGGCAAGAGGTTTGTAGCGGTGTTTACCGACCCTAACTGCGGGTACTGTAAAAAGCTGCACGGTGAATTGAGCAAACTCAAGGATGTTACCGCATATATCTACCTGTATCCCCTGGCCGCGCAGAACTTGGAAGCCAAGAAGAAGGCGGCCTCCATTCTGTGCGCGGGCGACAGTCTTGCCGCCCTGAACAAGACCTGGTTTGCAAAAGAGCCTTTCAAGGCCGAAGGTGAACCGTCGGCAGCTTGCATGGCGTCGATCGAGGACAACATCCGCGTCGGCAGAA
>ERZ724510.201-NODE-201-length-34173-cov-4.871036_pt1 | contig 34173 bp, 25 predicted proteins | sample MGYA00376043_ERZ724510 | MGnify/ENA primary metagenome ERZ724510 (study PRJEB28724, sample SAMN07190888) | wastewater metagenome | isolation source: influent of sewage treatment plant in Hong Hong | place: USA: Christiansburg, Virginia | collected 2016-03-01 ... | reverse complement strand
TCCAGACGATCCCAAGTGCCAGCCGCTTTTCCTGCAACCTGGGCCATTTTTTCGTCGGCAGCCTTTTTGGTTTGTTTCTGGATGGTTTCGCCTTCCTTGACCAAGGCATCAAAAACCTTGGTACCTTCTTCCTGGGCTTTGGCAAAGGCACCGAGACCGGCTAACCAGATTTGCTGGGCTGAATCCTTGACGGTTTGGGTCAGTTGATTTTCTGACAGGGCTTTGAATTTCTTGACCATGATTGACTCCTTTATTGTGTGATTTGGCTTGGCAGTTTTTTGAACTACCCTTGAGATCAGTGTAGGAGATTCATTTAGAGGAGGCACACTAATTTCGTAGGCAGCCTACTCTAAAATGTCTTTGATTCTAAAAAATTATGAGGAGACGCTCGTGCAATATTTCATCACTGGTGCATCTGGTTTTATCGGGCGTCGGCTCGTCAAAAAGCTGCTGGAACGCGATGACAGCATTGTTTATTTTCTGGTACGTTCGAGCGAGAAAGATGCACTCGCAGGGCTCTACGAATATTGGGAATGTGATGCCAAGCGCGCCATTCCGATTGTTGGTGATCTAACCGAACCTGAACTTGGGGTTGTTACGGTCGACCGCAAAAAACTCGGAAAAAAAACCACACATTTTTTTCATCTGGCTGCGATCTACGATCTTTCTGCGGATGCCGATATTCAGCTCAAGGTCAATGTGGAGGGCACGCGCAATACGGTGAAATTTGCCGAAGCGATTGGCGCCAAACATTTCCATCTGTTCAGTTCAATAGCTTCAGCTGGCATGTTCGAAGGTCTATTCCGTGAAGACATGTTCGAGGAAGCCGAAGGACTGGATCACCCCTACTTCAAGACAAAACATGACTCGGAAGGCATTGTTCGCCGCGAATGCAGCATTCCATGGCGCATTTACCGCCCGGCAATTGTCGTCGGTGACTCACGCACTGGCGAAATGGACAAGATTGACGGTCCGTATTACTTCTTCAAACTGATCCAAAAAATGCGCAAGCTGCTGCCGGCGTGGATGCCGACAGTCGGTATCGAAGGAGGGCGGATCAACGTCGTTCCAGTCGACTTTCTGGTCAATGCGGTTGATCATATCGCCCATGCCAAGGGTGAAGATGGCAAGTGTTTCCATCTCGTTGATCCCACCCCGATGCGCGTTGGCGATCTGCTCAATACCTTCGCCCGCGCCGCCCATGCGCCGGAAATGACGATGCGCATCAATGCGGCCTTGTTCAGTTTCATTCCGCGGCACATGCGCAAGGCGCTTCTGGCGTTGACGCCGGTGCGCCGGATTCGTCATGCCGTGATGAAAGACCTGGGTTTGCCGGACGACATGTTCCGTTTCGTTAATTACCCAACCCGTTTTGATTGCCGCGAAACAACCCGCGTGCTTAAAGGCACCGGCATCAAGGTGCCAGCGCTTGAGGATTACGCCTGGAAATTGTGGGATTACTGGGAACGCCATCTTGATCCCGATCTCTTCATCGACCGTAGCCTGCGTGGGCAGGTTACAGGCAAGGTCGTGCTGATCACTGGCGCTTCATCCGGTATCGGCAAGGCAACGGCCTGGAAACTGGCAGAGGCCGGCGCGCATGTAGTGACGATTGCGCGTGACAAGGAATTACTTGACGAAGTAACTGCCGAATTCACTGCCGCCGGCCTCAAATTGCACGCTTACGTGGGCGATCTGGCCGATATGGCCTCGGCTGATGCCATTACCCAGCAAATCCTTGCCGAGCATGGTGTTGTCGACATCCTGATCAACAATGCAGGCCGCTCAATCCGTCGCGCCATCGAAAATTCCTTCGAGCGCTTCCACGATTTCGAGCGCACCATGCAACTGAATTACTTTGGCTCACTCAAAGTCAGCATGGCAGTCTTGCCGAAAATGATTGAACAGAAGCGTGGACACATCATCAATATTTCCTCAATTGGCGTCCTGACCAATGCGCCGCGCTTTTCAGCCTATGTCGCCTCCAAATCGGCGCTTGATGCCTGGACACGTTGTGCTGCCTCCGAATTCGCTGATCGCGGCATCAACTTCACGACCATCAACATGCCGTTGGTTAAAACACCGATGATTGCGCCAACCAAAATCTACGATCAGGTACCAACACTGACTCCGGAAGAGGCCGCTGCGCTGATCTGCGATGCGATCATTCACAAGCAGGTCCGTGTTGCAACCCGCCTCGGTATTTCCGGTCAGGTGCTGCATGCCTTGCTGCCGCGAGTCGCACAGATCATCATGAATACCACCTTCCGCATGTTCCCCGACTCCAGCGCGGCCAAGGAAAAGAAAACCGGTCTATTGCCTGAAATGCCGTCTGCGGATCAAGTTGCCTTCCAACAGTTCATGCGCGGGATTTATTTCTAATGGCGACGCATCTCAAGGCCGGCGATCTAGCTCCAGAGTTTTCTGCGGTATCGACTGACGGAAAAATCATCAATCTTGCAGACTATCGCGGTAAGAAATTGGTCATGTATTTTTACCCGATGGATGACACGCCGGGTTGCACCAAGCAAGCTTGCAGCCTTCGCGATGCCAATGCAGAAATCGCAGCTCGTGGCGCAGCCATTCTTGGTGTCTCTGCACAAGGCGAGGAATCGCACCAGCGCTTTACCGAGAAATTCAGCCTCAATTTCCCTTTGCTGGCCGATACCGATCTCGCCATCGCCAAGGCCTACGGGGTTGCTGGCTCAGGCGTTGGCGGTTTGCTGCGCATGCTGGCCAAATTCAGCGAACGCGTAACCTTCATCATTGACGAAACAGGCAAGGTGGCTGATGTGATCAGCGATCCAAACTGTCCGGATCACGGGGCAGAAGTATTGGCGCTGCTTTAAGCACCTTAATGAATACGGTTTTCGATGCTCGCAAACAGGGCGTCGTAAATCTCGATCAGTGCATCCCGGTCGGCGCTGCCTTTGACCCAGTTTTTTGAATGCACAATCTTTACCGCCTTTTTTTCCATATCGGAAAGGCTGTCGACCGTAACTGTTTCACCGTGCAGGATGGAGCAGGCGTCAGTCCGTGCTTTTTGGGCCATACTAACCAGATTCATTGATGATTCCATTGCCTGGGTTCCATTGCCAATCTGGGCAGACAATTCGCCAACCAGAGCAGCGGAGGAAGCGGATTCCGAGAGTTGATGACTGAATTCACCGGCGGTCGAACCGGCGCTAGACACTGCCAGACTCAACTCATGAGTCTGGGCAATGGCAATTTCCATCGCTTCGCTCATGGCCAGAATTGCCGCCGCAATTTCCTTGGCTGAGCGCTGCGACTGATCGGCCAGTTTGCGTACTTCATCGGCGACAACAGCAAAACCCCGCCCAGCCTCACCCGCGCGCGCAGCTTCAATCGCGGCATTCAAAGCCAGCAGGTTTGTTTGTTTGGCGATGCCGTCTATTTGTCCGGTTAACTGACGGATATCGTTGGCTTTTGCACCTAATGCGGAGAGTGCCTGCGTGCCATTTTCGGCAGATGCCTGAGCAATGCCGAGCGCAAGCGACATGCGTTCGGCGGCATCCGACATGACGCTGGCCGATTGTGAAAAGGCAGCTGACAGATTCGCTGATTGCATCGCATTGCTGTCAACTTGGCTCAAGGTTTTACTGATATGGGCGATGGCCATTGACAAGCCTCGTTCAGAACGCAAAAAAATGCGCGACAGCAAGGCTTCCAGAGCTACGGATTCCTGAGCAGCATTGACCTGATCAAGAAGTTGTTGTGCTTGCTCCAGTACATCTTTGTACGTTCCATGCACACCTGTCAGTTGCAGGCGCCGCCAGTTTCGGCTGCTTGAATTTGCTTCCATGCCGCCGAGAATTTCCCGAAAGGTAGTTTCCGTTTGATCCAGTGCTGAGTTCAGGTTGACGCGCATCGACTCCAGCATCGGATCGCTGAACGCAAGCGGAAGTCGTGAAACCAGCTCGCCGTCACTGACTTTATGCAGTACCGAAGTGAGTTCTTTTACCTGTGATGAGGCGTTTGACGTACCAGCAGAAGCGATCAATATAATCGCCAGCAATAAAAAGGGGGTTGCTGCCCAGGGTGTCCAGAAAGCAGCGCCAAATCCGGCTGCGATCAGTGGGATGATCAGCCAGGTTCGGTTAAAGCGCGAAGATGAGTTGCTCATAGCCCATTCCTGTCTGTTTCATGACATCAACCAACACCTGTGTTCCTGCCGCAATTGCATCACGTGCGCCGGCCGCTTTTTCTGCCTGCAACATCTGTTGATAAACCGGTATGATTTTTTCCAGGGCGCTACGCTTGGGGCAGCGCCGTACCGAGGTAAAGCCAACTATGCTGCCATTCGAAGAGAAATCAGGCGCAATATGGGTAAAGACCCAGTAATAACTACCATCTTTGGCCATGTTTTTAACGTAGGCAAAGAATTCATGGCCTGACTGAATGGTGTCCCAGGCCAGCTTGAAGGCGGCGCGGGGCATATCCGGATGTCGGATGATGTTGTGCTGCGAGCCGATCAACTCGGCTTCGGAATAACCAGAGAATTCAATAAAAATCGGATTGCCGTAAGTGATGATGCCCTTGGGACTGGTTTTTGAAACGATGAAATCGTTTTCACGCATTTGACGCTCGACATTGCTGGGCGTGATGTCTCTTTTCATGGGCTCCCCTGTATATATGGTTTTTCTTATTCTAGCTCGGCTTCGGCTTGCCAATACAAGTCAGTATGGATTGCGTGGTACGAGATGAATAAAGTGCAGCCAGATGACCCAGTGCGGGGAGTTCAATATCCACGGCATCGGGTAGTTTTTGGTTGTCTTGCGGCATGACGTAGTTGTCATGTGAAGTGCGTATCGAGACAAAAGGTATTTTGACTGTTTCACTGGCCAAATCTTTAAGCCAAAGCGAGCCTGGTTCCATTTCGCGCGCATTCTGGCCGAAGCCGAGGCGTGCCAGTTCGCTACCTTGATGCGGCGAGGCAAAGGTGATCAGTCGTTCAACATGAGCAATACCATGGCGCGCAATGAAAGAACGGCTGACCAGTCCGCCCATGCTGTGGGCGACCAGAATGACTTGCTGGGCATCGCAGGCGGCACAGACTTCATCAATACGCTGAGTCAGTTGCGGTACCAGTTTGCCGACACTGGTGTAAGGCGGCGTCAGACTGACCGTGGCAACCGTATAACCAGCCGCTTCAAGCTCACGGCGAATCTTCCACCAGATGCCGCGACTGCAGCCGTAGCCGTGCACCAGCAAAATCGGCGTTTTGCAGGGCCGAAGACGATCTACCGGCATCCAGAACCACTCAAATGGCGTGAGCACCACGAAACTGAACAGGAAAGCCAGATATTCGACAAACATCATGCGCAGTCGTTGTACGAAAGTCAGTTTTGGCGCCGGTGAGGCATAAACCGAAGCAAAAACCCAGGTGACGGCGACTATGCCGGCACGCACGCCGAGCAGTGCGCCGATGGCGGAAAATCCGGCGGATTGCCAGCTTGCTCCCAGCCAGAAGTGGGCGAAGGCGGTGTAACTGGAAAGCTCCAGCAGCAGAAAAATGAAAAGGGAAACCGGGACCATAGTCTTTAGAGGGTCGCTGCTTTTGCTTGTCCAGTCAAGGTTTTCGCCAATTCGCTTGCGTTGCGGGCAATCAAGCCGTAAATCGAAAGCTGTGGATTGGCACCAATACTGGTCGGAAAAACCGAGCCGTCATGCACTGACAGGTTTTCAATCTGAAAGTGACGGCCGAGATCACTGACAACGCCACGTTCAGGTGTAACACCCATGACGCAACCGCCCATCACGTGGGCGCTGACAACGCGGCAGCGCAGTGGTTCGAGCGGCAATTCCGCCAATCCCTTTTTCGCCTCAGCCCAGGTGTTGTAGCCGGCACTGGCTTCATGGACGGGTGTCACCCATTTGGCGCCAGCCGCAAACTGGATTTCAGCCATCGCCAGCAAGGCACGGCGGGCGGCTTCCCAATAGGTTTCATTCAGGGGGTAATCCAGCAGGGCTGAACCATCACTACGCAGGCGCACTTGGCCACCCGTACTTTGCGGATGAAATCCATCGCGCACCAGCGCCAGAATGGTCTGACTGTTGGTAAAGTTTTTCATCAATTTCGTGTGCGCTTCACCAAACCCTTGCAGCGTGGTCGAGAAAAGGACTGGGTGTAAGGGTGGCACCTCTAATTTGAAGCCCAAAGGGCCGTTGACCGGAACATTATCGAGAAAGTGGTCGGAGTAGATCGATTGCGGCGCGCCAGAATAACCGTTGATCGCCTGCTCGAACAAACCGGAAGAAACCAGGGTGGGGTGCAGAAAAGTTCGTTTGCCGAGCAAGGAGTGCGGGTCAGGCGCCTTGCTGCGAAGAAGCATTGCCGGGCTGTTGATGGCTCCACCCGCCAGCACAAAATGACGGGCGCGAACCGTTACATTTATTCCGCTGGTGTTGAGGCCATCAACTTTTAGTGCAACGCATTTCAGTGATTTGATCTGATTACCTGAAATTTCCAGCCGTTCAGCGCGCAGCCTTGAAACCAACATTGCACCTAGAAATAAGGAATTGGGAATGGTCGTCAGCAACATCGACTGCTTGGCATTGGTCGGGCAACCCATGCCGCAATAACCAAGGTTCCAGCAACCTTTTACATTGCGCGGAATAACTTCAATCGGAATGCCCAGTTTCGTTGCCCCGCGCGCCAACGCGGCATTGTTTTCGTTGGGGTCGTGCGACCAGCGACTGACATTGAGCCGCCTTTCCATCATCAGAAACCATGGCGCCATGGCCTCGACGCTGAGTGATTTCAAGCCATGCGCCGATTGCCACCAGTTCAGGGTGGTTGGCGGAGTGCGGAAACTGCTCGTCCAGTTAACCGTCGTCGAGCCGCCAACACAGCGCCCTTGAAGGATGTTGATCGCCTTGTCAGCAGTCTTGCGTGAGGCTGATTCCTGATAAAGCTGCGGATAGGCTTCGGCTTCCTTCATTTGAAAGTCGCGAGTCGTGCGCAGTGGGCCTTCCTCAATAATTAAAACCTTGAGGCCGGCACGCGTCAGCAATTCTGCTGTTACACCGCCCCCCGCGCCGCTACCAACAACGACAACATCGGCCTCGAGTTCCTTGTCAGCGGTCAGTTCGCTGGCATCTATGTATTGCCAGCCGGCAGCCAGACCTTCGCGGAATGGATCGCGCATCAACTTACCTCCGGTGGGCCTGGGTAGCCAATGGCTTCCCAGCTATCCGGATGGGCATACCAGGCACCAAAAATGATGTCGTGCAAGGCTGCATAACCGGATTTAAGGAGATCAAAGCGACTATGGCGCCAGCTTTCGAGAAAGTTAGCCAACGCTTCCGGTGTCGCATCGGGCCACGGCGACCACAGGCCAGCCGCCAGAATGCGGGTTGGCGAGCAGGTCGAAAAGTTCGCCAATTTCCTTTTGCGCCGACAGGGATAGTCCGGCTATCGTTTTCTCGATGCCGCTAATGGTTCGCTCAATCAGCGGCTCCGCTGCACTGGCTTGAGCAGGCAAAGCACCGGCTAAAACGACAGGGATCAGGGCGCTGAGAATTGCTGTCCGGCCGCCATTTTCAGAGGGCCGGGTGCAGGCTGCAACGTTCAATAAAACGCCGCCAGCCAAACCGGTTTTGAGAAATTGGCGGCGAGTGATCATCGCAACAAGACCTTGATCAGTCGCTCGAATAATTTGCCATAAGGCGGGTTGAACAAGCCGATACCATTAATTTTTGACTGATAAAAAACCGATTTCTGCTTCGAGAATGTCAAAAATCCCTCACGCCCATGGTAATGCCCCATGCCGCTCGGGCCGACGCCGCCAAAGGGCAACTCGTCCTGCGCAATATGCAAAATCGTGTCGTTGATCGTCACGCCACCAGCTATGGTTTGATCCAGCACCAAGTCGATGCGTGCCTTGTCGTGGTCAAACAGATAAAGCGCCAGCGGTCGATCATGGGCATTAACGTAGGACAGTGCCTCGTCGATATGCGTATAGCTCAGGATGGGCAGCAATGGGCCGAAAATTTCTTCCTGCATGATGCGCATCTGCGCATTGGTATTGAGTACCAAGGTCGGCGCCAAACGTTGCGGGCCAACTTCATTTGGTGTCGCATCGGCAAGAGGAACAAGCCGTGCGCCCTTTTCGCGTGCGTCATCAAGATAGCCGCGTAAGCGATTGGCGTGGCGAAGATTGACCACCGCGGTGTAATCCGCATTTCGCTCAAGATCGGGATAGCTGCTGGCAACTACTGCGCGCGCTGCAGCAATGAAGTTTTCTTCTTCACCTGCAGGCAATAAAACGTAATCCGGGGCGATACAGGTCTGCCCTGCGTTCAGACATTTACCGGCCATGATGCGAGCCGCCACTTTGGCAATTGGATACCCTGGCGCAATGATGGCTGGGGATTTTCCACCCAATTCCAGCGTGACCGGCGTCAGGTTTTCAGCAGCCGCTTTCATGACTTGCCGACCAACGGCAGTCGAACCGGTAAATAACAGATGATCAAAAGGTAAACGGGTAAATGCCTGAGCCAACTCGTGATCACCACCAACCACCGCCAATTCGTCATCCTTGAAGTAGCGCGCGGCCAGCTCGGCAAAGAGTGTTGCGGTCGACGGCGTAAACTCCGACATTTTTATCAAGGCCCGGTTGCCAGCGGCAAAAGCCGCAGTCAGTGGTCCAATCGCTAGATAAAGCGGATAGTTCCACGGCGTCACAATGCCGACGCAACCCAATGGCTGCGGGCGAATCTCGGCACGGCCGGGCTGGAACCACAAGGAAACTGATCGACGTTGCGGTTTCATCCAGCTTTTTAGGTGATTACGAACGTGGCGAATACCTTCGAGACTGGGAAAGATCTCCAGCAACTGCGTTTCATGTGTCGAGCGATGCCCGAAATCAGCCGAAATTGCCGCACAAATTGCCGGCGAGTTCTCGCGCAACAAAGCCTCCAGCGCATCAAGTCTTTGCCGGCGAAGGGCTAGCGATGGCGCAGGATCATTCCGGCTCGCCTCGTGAATCAGGGAAAACGAGGCATTTAGCTGAGCATCGGTGATGATCAAAGGGGAGGTAGCGTTCATCCGCGTATCCAGCATGAGGAGACGATTTCAGTGTAGTTGGGGCTGAGTGAGGTCGTTAGGCAAATGCCTCTAAACGCTGTTTGCTCGCTTCTTCATAATATGAAGGATGAACGATAGTGATCAACACGACTCCGACCGTGCTGCCTGTATAGCCGATTTGTCGCGTTATCTGGGTGAAGCGCGCAATTACCGCCAGGCTGCAGCGGCTGACCCGGAATATGCCCGACGCCGCGATAAATTACGCAATTGGCAGGCCAAGCGGCTGGCCGCAACCCATGCCGATTTGTTGGCTAGTTCGCGCTATAAGGCCGCAGCCACTTTCTTTCTCAATGAAGTCTACGGACCCAAGGATTTGAGTGAGCGCGATGCCGAAGTCGAAAAAATCTTTCCACTACTCACCTCCGTATTACCTGTCTCTGCGCTTAGAGCCTTGGTGATGGCCCTGGAAGTGGATGCGCTTTCCGAGCGTTTCGATGCGGCGATGGTTAAGGCACTGGGCAGACGCTTGACTCAGGAAGAACTGACTGCAGAGGAATATGCCGTTGCCTACCGCAAGGTCGGCCAGCGCAGCAGCCGCGAACTACAAATTCGCCTCATTGGCGAAACTGGCGAATTACTGGACTCCTTGTCTCACAAGTCCTTTATCCGTGGCGCCCTGAAAATGATGCACGGCCCGGCTCAATTGGCCGGATTAGGCGAGCTGCACGGCTTTCTGCAACGCGGCTTTGATGCCTTTCGTGGCATGCGCGATGCGGATGAATTTCTCGAAAAGATTGTCGGAAGAGAAACCGAGTTGATGCGCTCGCTGTTTACTGAGTCTTAAGCCGGTTCAGCAAAAATCAGCGGTAGCCAGAGACGGAAGCAGGTGCCTTTGTCGATCTCGCTTTTCACATCCATACGCCCATGATGCTTTTTGACGATGATGTCGTAGGAAATCGATAGCCCCAGCCCGGTACCTTTTCCCACCGGTTTGGTGGTGAAAAATGGTTCGAAAATTCGTTGCTGAACCTCTGCACTCATGCCGGTGCCGGTGTCCTCAACCTCAAACCAGACATGCTCTTGTTCAAAGCCTGAGCGGACAAAAATTTTGCCTTGTTGCGGGATCGCTTGTACGGCATTGACCAGCAGGTTCATGAATACCTGGTTGATCTGTGCCGGTACGCAATCAACCGGCGGAATGACACCTAGTTCGCGAACTACTTCAGCCTTGTACTTCAGTTCATTCCAGACGACGTTCAAGGTGCTTTCCATCGCCGCATTGAGATTGGCTTTCTGACGCTCCGCCTGATCGACGTGTGAGAAATCCTTCAAATCCTGAACAATTTTAGTGACGCGGTTCAAGCCATCTTGCGATTCAGTGATTAACGAGGGCAGATCTTCGCGCAGGAATTCGAGATCCGCTTTCTTGCACGCCTCGGCAATTTGATCAGGATCGTTGCTTTCATAGGCATTCAGTACGGTCAACAGCTTATTTGCGTAGATTTTTAAGGAACCGAGGTTTGAGTTAACGAAGCCAACCGGGTTATTAATCTCATGAGCAACTCCCGCCGCCAATTGGCCGATGGCTGCCATTTTCTCGGATTGCAGCAACTGGTTCTGCGTTTCCTTCAGCTTTTTGATCAATTCTTCCTGATAAATCTTGGTAGCTTCCAGCCCTTTGTTGGCTTCTTCAAGGTCAGCGGTTCGTTCCAGAACTCGCTCCTCCAGTTTGTCGCGCGACTCGCGCAAGGCTTCCTCAGCAAGTTTGGCGGCAGTGATGTCATCAAAACCAAAAACCCGGCCGACGATGCGTTCGCCCAAATATTGTGGCCGTGATTTACACTCGAAAAATCGACCATCCTTGAGGAGGATGATCTCCTCACTATCATCGGTACTGAGCACTGCCTGCAAACGAGCGCGACAAATATCGGCATCAACAACCTGGCCTATCATCAACTCCAGAATCTCCGCATCCTTGCGTTCCAGCAGCATGGCTTCAGGGATATGCCACATATTGCTCAACAAACGATTCATACTGGCAATTTTCCCCTGCCAGTCGATAACCAGAATACCGTTGCCGGTTGATTCGAGCGTTGCCCTAAGTTGTGAGAGGGTATGTTCCAGCGCATCCTCAACGCGCCGTTCATTCTCAACTTCCTTGGCCTGAACCAGTAACAGTGTGCTGCCTTGATGTTCGACGAGCTGAACGCTTTTGGTCACCGCCAGCATCGACGTATCGCGACATTGATAAAGCCCTTCCTGATTCTGGATCGCACTGCACTGACCATTGCGTACTTCTTCCCAATAAAAAACGTCCTGCAAGGAGCTTTCAATGTCAGTGATACTCAACGCCAGCAAGGCTTCACGGGCATATCCAAGCGTTTGCGCCGCAACCTGATTGGCCATGATGATCTGTAAATTGCTTGGGTCTACAAGCATCATCATGTTGGGACAATGGTCCACCATTAACTGTTCAAGGCTACTCATGGTGTCGCCTGTAACCCATGCTGAGCGGCATCAAAATAATAGCTGACACGTTTGCGCGGGCTTAAATAATTATAAATTTCGAGCGGTACCTGGGCCGGCCTGATTGCTTTGGAGATATTCAGATCGGTTTCCCGGGCCATATCGACGAGGATCGCTTCCTCTTTGGGAATCGTCGCATCGTAAATAACGAGCATCGGCTTCATCGGCTTCAGGGTATTCACAGTCGCGACCATGCCAATCACGCCATTCGAAAGCTGAACGATAGTTCCCGGCGGATAAACACCAAGGCAACGGATAAAGACTTGTAACAACTTTGGATCAAATTTGTTACGCAATTTAGCAAACATGATCGACAGCGCCTCGTGCGGCGTCAGAGCGTTGGCGATAATTAGCGGGTTGCAGAGTTCGTCGTAGTGATTGGCCAAGGCAACAATCCGCGACAGCAAGCCTATCGATTCGCCCTTGAGCTTATGTGGATAACCACTGCCGTCAAAAAATTCGTGGTGTTCCAGAATGATTTTTAGAACAGGCGCCGAGAATCCCAGGCGTTTACCAATTTCAACCCCGTATTGGCAGTGCATCTCGTACAAATGTTGTTCGGCCTGCGTGAGTGGCTCCAGTTTCATCAGGATTTTGTTGGGGATTTCCTTGCGCCCTAAATCGTGAAATAGCGCCCCCATGCCCAGCGTGCCAACCACCTCTTGCGGCAGCTTAATGTCACGGGCCACCATCATCGAGAGCATGGTGACGTTCAATGAATGGAAATACAGTTCCTCGCCACCAGTTTTATCTCCCATGACATGCAGGGCGAGCTCTGGCGCACAAAGAATGGAATCGGCAATTTGCGTGACCAATGCGGTGGCCTGGTGCACGGTATCTGCCGGATTCGCGTAAATATTCTTCTCAACCTCACGCACTGTCTTGGCGGTGTTAACAAAGGCATGCTCAATCCGTGCTGCCGCCTCACGCTGAACCTTGATCCGTTCGATCATTACGCGCTTGGCTTCCAGTGCCTGGGCGATATACGGACTGGCATCCTGCGCGGCTGGCTGATGTATGGCAGTCGAAGGTGGCGCACTGAGATCACTCAGCACAGGATTGTAACGAACCACTTTTAAACCCAAACCACGAATGATTTTGATTTGTTCCTCAGACTTGATTTTGAAATGCCCGAAAGGGAACGGATGTTCAAACCACCGGAGATCAAGGAAAATATATAGACCAATCTTTAGTTGATCGGTGGCAATGGTGGGCGTATCGGACATTAGGATCTCATCCGATTTCAAGTCTGCAGCGGCAACCAAAGCCGGAAGCAGGTGCCTTGATCGGGTTTGCTGCGCACATCCATCCGACCGCTATGTTTTTTGACGATGATGTCGTAAGAAATAGAAAGCCCCAGCCCAGTACCTTGTCCAACTGGTTTGGTCGTGAAAAATGGCTCGAATATCCGCTGTTGAATTTCGGCACTCATGCCTTTGCCGGTGTCCTCGATTTCAAACCAGACATGGTTATTCTCTAAACCGGAACGGACAATAATTTTCCCCCGCTCAGGAATTGCCTGCGCCGCATTAACCAGCAGGTTCATGAAAACCTGATTGATTTGCGCTGGCACACAATCAACCAGCGGAATTTCACCCAGTTCAAGCACCACTTCGGCCTTGTATTTGATCTCATTGGCGACTACGTTCAAGGTGCTCTCCAAGGCCGCATTGAGATCAGATGGCTGGCGATCAGCCTGGTCGACACGAGAAAAATCCTTTAAGTCCTGAACAATCTTGGTGACGCGGCTCAAGCCATCCTGAGATTCTGACAAAAGTGAAGGCAGGTCTTCACGCAGGAAATCAAGGTCTGCTTTTTGACGCGCTTCGGTAATCTGAGCCGGATCGTTGCTTTCGTAGGCACTTATTACGGTCAACAGCTGATTTACATAAGTTTTTAGTGAGCCCAGATTTGAATTAACGAAACCAACCGGGTTATTGATTTCATGCGCCACACCCGCTGCCAACTGGCCTATAGCTGCCATTTTTTCGGATTGCAGCAATTGTTGCTGAGCTTCCTCAATCTTTGAAAGCAACAATTCGAGTTCGCGTCGGTCATCCTCCAGCACCGCGTTGGCAGAAGCCAGTTCAGCAGTGCGTGTGGCCACCAGACCTTCAAGCTGGTTCTGATACTCCCGCAACTCATCCTCGGCGCGATGCCGGTCAGTAACATCCTGCAGTGTCTCAATCGCACCAACCAAATTACCCTGCGCATCACGCAGTGGTGCTGCTGTAAAAAATAGCCAGCGACCTGACTGTCCCAGGTCAGGGAAAAATCTTTCAGCCTCAAAAGCGCCGGCGATGGTTTTTGAACGCCGAAATAAACCGTGGTAATAGGTTTCAAGCTGATCATCAAGGCTGCCATTGACGATTAGATCAGCCAGGGTCGGGCGCTGGCTGGTGTAAAAAGGGCGCCAGTGGAAATCAGTACCAATCACATCGCTACTGGCTTCTCCGCTGATCGCGGCACAGGCGCGATTCCAGTGAGTGACACGATGATTTGCGTCAATAACAAAAGTTGGCACCGGGTCGCCATCAATAATTTGTGCCAGAAAAAGCTCCATGTGTCTTTTGGCTGCTTCATTCCGTTTGTGCTCAGACTCAAACAGTTTTTTCTGAGTGATTTCCACTTGAGCCATTGCTGCTTTCAAGTGCTCCTGTTCCTGAAGCAGAACAGAATTGGTTTTGCTTAACTCCTGGGTTCGATCAGCAACCTGGCTTTCCAGGCTTTCGTTCAGTTTTTGCAGGCTATCGTTGCGTATCGCAATCAGACGATAGAGTGACTTCATGGCATCGAGCAGGCTCGATGTGCTTGGATCATCGGCACGCTTTTTTTCTTCGAGATAAGCTGTTTCAGCCAACTCTCCGGCGCGAATTTTCCCGATCTGGCGTGCCATTGCCTGATCGATACCCAAAATATGGTGGGCAAGCCAATTGGTCAAAAAACGCAACAAATCTTCGGTGCCTGAACCTGCACCCGAAAATTCACGCATTTTGACTACCTGGCTGGCAAACTCACGATGAATTGCCGTGTGAGCAGCAATAAAACGCGAATCGCAGCCCATTTCCGCCATCAATTCCTCTTCATGCTGAAAGTGAACAACGGCGTAGTTAACCAGTTGCGAAAGAATTTCGCTTATTTCGGATTCCGGTGTTTCGTTCGATACCTGCTCGACCACCCGATTGATGATACTCACCAACTGCTGATGCTCGCTATCGACGATGCTCTCGCCGGTCATGTAGCGTTCGTCCCAGACAAATGCATCCATGATCAGTCCTCTTTGGTTAAAGGCATGAAATAACTATGATTTAGGTTGAAATTCAGGGTCGATCACCACTGAGCCATCCGGCCCCCAGTTCACTTCGGTAATGCCTGGTTCAATCAACTCAAGACGTTCCGCTTCAATTTGTTCGGGCGAAATATCGCCCATTTCAAGGCGAACCAAATTCGCCAGCTGGCGGTTTTCCAGCAACAACTCGCGGTGGGCCAGCGCCTGGCCGATGGCTGACATCAAATCGTAGTCATTCCACGGCTTACCAATAAAACGCTCGATTCCGACTTCATTGACAGCCCGTACCAGCGCGTTCAAGTCAGCATAGCCCGAGAGAATCAAGCGTGCCGCATCAGGCTGGATTTCCTTGGCGGCTTTGAGAAACTCGATCCCGTCCATCGCTGGCATCCGGTAGTCACTCATAAAGAGATCGAATTCCTGACTACGCGCCGCTTCCAGCGCAGCTTGCGGCGTATTGAAGGCGCTGACTTCGAGCGTAAATGACTGGTTGCCATAAACACAAGGTGCCAGACGCAACACGCGTTGCAGGGACTTAAGGATGGATTCCTCATCATCAACAATCAGGATGCGGCTCATTTTTCCTCCTGGCGGATGTAAAGCGTCAGCGTTTGCTGCTCGCTGTGTTCCATTTTGATCAGTTGCGCAATGATTTCAGCGGTCAATACGCTGCCTTTGGCGAGCAGCATATATCCGTCACCGTGGCTCAAATCGCGCATCAACACCATGCCCGGCTTGAGGTGCATGCTGCGCAGTGGCAATTCAACCGGACCGGTTTTTTGCGTTTCAGAAATCAGCTTGAAAAATGTGTCGACCGCAACAGGATCGTAGCGCTTGCCGCGATTCTCGACCAAAAAACTCATCGCTTCGGCCGGCTTCAACGGGCGCTGGACCAGTGTGCCGATTTGAAGGGAATCATATTCGTTAACCACTTGCAGAATACGGCTGCCCTGTGGGATAGCGATGCCCGACAAATGATCCGGATAACCGCTACCGTCATAACATTCGTGATGATGGCGAACCAGCACGGCGGCTTCCTTGAATTTGTCGATTCCCATCAAAATATTCTGGCCAATCAACGGGTGCTTCATCACTAGCGCGCGATGCTCGGCGCTCAAGGTGTTGAACGCCTTGCCAAGCAATTCATCGGGCAGGCCAAGTTTGCCGATGTCGTGCAGAAGGCCGGCCAACATGATGTTCTGCACTTCGCTATCGGAAAGCCCCATCCGTTGCGCGACGGTGCGAGCATGTTCAGCAACGCGGCGGCCGTGGCCGGCGATTTGCGTACCTACCGAGCCGCTACGCAGTTCGATCAGGCCGGCAAATACCTGAACGCTGGTCAGGAATGATTTTTTTAATTCGCCATGCGATTGCTCAACAAAGGTCAATGCCTGGCGCAGCTCGGCGGTGCGGTCAGCCACCTTTTGCTCAAGGCTGGTGTTAAGCACCTTCAGCTCATTGTTTTGCGCCTGAGTCAGTGCGGTCAGGCGTTGGTTCTCCAATTGGAGGTTCTGGCGTTCAATCGCTTCACGAACAATGGTGACGATCTCATCGTCATCCCACGGCTTGGAAATGTAACGGTAGATTTCACCCTGATTGATTGCCGCAACGGTCGAGGTGATGTCGGCGTAACCAGTGAGCAAAATGCGCATCACCTTGGGCCAGCGGCTACGAACCTCCTTGAGAAAAGCAGCACCATCCATTTCCGGCATGCGCATGTCGGAGATCACCAGATCAATCTGTTCCTGCGCAAGAATCTCCAGCCCGGCGGCACCACCTTCGGCAATAAAAATCCGGTAACCATGCGGGCGAAACAGTCGGCGCAGGGAGGAAAGAATACCCGGCTCATCATCGACGAAAAGCAGGGTAGGGGAGGCAATGGCCTCGCTCATGATGAAATCTCCGAATCTTGTTTTATGTGATCAGCGGGCGGTCGAATCGGCAATAGCAAACGGAAGTTGCTGCCGATGCCGATCTGGCTATCAACTTCAATCCGGCCACCGTGGCGTTGAACGATGCCGTAAGAAAGTGACAATCCCAAGCCTGTCCCCATGCCAACCGGCTTGGTGGTGAAGAAAGGCTCGAAAATACGGGTGATGTGTTCCGGCGCAATACCTTTGCCGGTGTCGCCGACCTCAACGCAGACCCAGTTTTCATCGGTCTGGCGGGTGCGTATGGTGATCGTGCCCTGAGTCTCAATGGCATGGCTGGCATTGACCAGAAGGTTCATGAAGACTTGGTTGATTTGCGAAATCAGGCAATAGACATGCGGAATGTCGCCGTACTCCTTGACCACCTTGCATTTGTATTTGAGTTCGTTCCAGACAATATTCAAGGTTGAATCGAGTCCCTGATGCAGGTCCGCTTCCTGCCATTCCTGTTCTCCAACGCGCGAGAAGCTCTTGAGATCCTGAACGATCTTGCGTACACGGCCAAGACCGTCTTTCGATTCACCAAGCAGACTGAAAATGTCTTCCTTCAAAAAAGCGTAATCACATTCTTCCATGATGCGATGGACGGCTTCGACCGTCTTGCCGGTGATTTCAGCCTCTTTTTCGTAGGCGGTGATGATCGCCATAAGGTCATGCAGATAGCCATCCAGCGTACCGAGGTTGGAGTGAACGAAACCAATCGGATTATTCAACTCATGGGCGACGCCGGCAGCCAACTGACCGATGGAGGCCATTTTTTCTGATTGCAGCAACTGGTTATTGGCATCTTCCAGACGTTTATTGAGCGTTCGCTGTTGGGCGAGGGTCTCGGCCAACTTGGCTTGCTCCAGCCTGCGCTCCGTAATGTCAGACAATACGCCATCGAAAAACTCCGGCTTACCCTCCGGGTCATACTTGATCGCTGTACGACCAAGCACCCAGATGACCCGGTTTTCGCTGGTCAATAAACGGTATTCCTGCTCGTAGTTTGAGATGCCGGCAGCGAAGTTATGTTCAGCATCTGCAATCAATCGTGGCAAGTCATCGGGATGAATGATTTCATGCACAGGTGGCTGACCGGCAAGGATTTTCTCCGGGGTATAACCCCATTGCCGCACATTGTCTGAAACAAAAACGATTGGCCAGCCATCAATGGTTCGCGCGCGGTAGCAAATTACCGGGCTCGCATTGACTACCTGTGTGGCTTGTTTCAATGCCAATTCGGCACGGTTACGGCGGACGATGCGCCAGGCCTCATTGCCGATCAGTTGTACCGTTTCAACATCGTAATCGGAGTATTCATTAGCCTTGTTGCCCACCCCGGTCATCATTACTACTTTGCCACTTTCCATTACCGGAATACTAAGCAAGCGGATCAGGGCGGAATGGCCGGCCGGCAGGCCGTGTTTATTGGGGGCGGTGGCGTAATCGTTAATCACGACAGGCCGCTTCTCACGTGCTGCATCGGCCCAGATACCGGCTTCGGTAATTGGATAATGGCAATCAAAGGCCGCCGTGCAATATTTTTTCAGCGTACTCGACGACCAGGCGACCAGTTCGATCGTCGCCTCGTCGTCATTTACAAAATGCATGAAACCGATCTCGCTATTGGTCAGCTCCTCGGCACGCTCCAAGGCGTATTGCATGAAAGCTTTTTCGGGCAAGGATTCGGCTTTATTCGGCAATTCCAGCATCACGGCTGAACGGAGCATTTGTTGCGCAAGCTTAAGCTGTACGCGATGGCGATCCGTCACATCAAGTGTAATGCAGCCCAGATCAGTCGTTCCATCAATACGCGGGATGGGGAAATTGGTGCTTTCGTAGAAACTACCGTCGACTTCACTTTCCACCACTTCAGCAACACCTGTTTTTAAAACGCGCTGTTCAGCAGCGTTGTTTGCCGCGCCAAAGCTTTCAATAATTTTGTTATGGCGCGACGCAATCAAAACATTGGCTTCCGCATCCTTGACGAAAGCCACGCCAGGCAGGTGATCAATAAAACGTTGCAAGGTATCAACGGAGGCAGCCCACTGGTTTTCCGCCAAAATCCAGTTGCTGAGGTCTTCAACGATCAATACAAAATAATCAACGGAGCCATCTGCTGCCCGGATGGCTCGAGCGGAGATATATGAATGGAGGACAGAACCATCTTTCCGAAAAAAACGTTTTTCCATTGAGTAACCGTCAGATTCACCACGCAATACACCCTCGAATTTTTTCAGGTTGTTATCGATGTCATCAGGATGCGTCAGTTCTGCCCAAGTCTTCTCCTTTAACTCCTCAGCTGCGTAGCCAAAAATTCGGCATAAAGCGGGGTTGACCGTAATCCATCCTTTGTTCGGCGAGGTGGTGGCAATTCCAACCATGGCATAGTCAAAAATTGCCCGAAACCGCTTTTCTGACTCTGCCTCAAGCGATTTGCTGCGCTGAATATAGAAAATCACGCCACCCAATAGCAGAAGCAACAGCCCGGTAACAATAAAACGTTCTGTTTCACTATGGTTTAATGCAGCACTCAATTGTTTGTTGTTCAAGTGAGAAACTACCAGCCAGTGATATTCGTTAGCGCTGCCAAGGGGATAAACCCTGGCATATGTCCATAAGCCGTTTTCGTCGTCAAACTGACCGCTGCTGCCTTGCATTTTTGCCCAGCTACCCGGTAAGCGACTAGGCAGGCTTCGGCTGGCGTCTTTGAACATGAATCCCCACGCATCGGCTTCATTGGCTGAATGCAACCAGTAGCCGGTACTGTCCAGCAGTGAAATGGATGCATTTCCTTTGGTGCTATCGGCGACAAAGCGCTGAATCATTTCATCAGCCAGATAATTGATGATAAGAATGCCTTGCTTAACACCCTGCTGATCGGCGACTGGCATGGCCAAGCGGAGCATGGGCTTGTAGGGCTCCTCAATCTTTCCGTTTTCAACGTTCAAGTCGAGTGGCGAAATATAGGGTTGGCGATCATTTTTCCGCATTGCTTCGGTGAAGTAATAACGGTCACCCTTGTTCTGAAGCTTGTTCGCTGGCACCAGGCTGGGTTCTCCGTTCACCAGATCGACACGGACTTTTTCCTGGCCTGATCGATCCAGCCAGCGGACCTGGTCATAAACCTGCCTAATTTTGACGAGGCTTTGCAGATTGATTTCAAGGCGGAATATTTCAGGAGAGTCAGGTACGTTGACTATCCTCTGCAAGGCGTAATGCTCTGCCAGAAAAGTCAAGTCACCGACAATCATCTGAATTGGTCGCAACAAGGAGGCACTACCCAAGCCAACATTGAGCGCCTCCTGACTTTTGACCTGATTCAGCAGGCGTGCCTCTAAATTTTGGTGATAGTAAAAGCTGCCAAGCAGAATAATCAGCGCTACGGGCAAAAAGCGCTTAAGGAAGGATCGAAGCTGCTTATTGGCCATTATTCGTGCGCTGAGTTTCTTTAGCCATGCGGAAGGCGTCGCGGATTTGTTCGCGCAACTGATCGTCATCCCACGGCTTGGTCAAAAATTTGTAGATGGCACCGCGATTAATCGCGCCGGTCACCGAGTCGAGATCGGTATACCCGGTCAGCACAATACGGATGGTATTCGGGTAAAGCTGGCGGACGCGGGCAAAAAACTCGGTGCCTGACATTTCCGGCATGCGCTGGTCGGAAAGAATGACCTGCACCGGTTGTTTGGCGAGATGCTCGAAAGCCTCACTAGGGGAAAGTGCAGTCAGAATCTGGAAGCCTTCGCGGCGCAACAGACGCGACAATGAAGCAAGAATGTTGGGTTCGTCATCAACAAGAAGCAGGGTTTGTTTGTATTCATTTGGCTGTTCGCCAATAGGCAGACGTTTGTTGCCGACCATTAGCAACTCGAACTCGGCAGCGGGCAGGGCTCGGCTGAATAAGTAGCCCTGCATAGCATCGCAGCGCCGTCCGCGCAGGAAATTGGCTTGCGCTTCAGTTTCAACCCCTTCGGCCAGTACCGACAGGTTCATGCTACGTGCCATGACGATGGCGGCGGTGGCAATCGCTGCATTGACCGGGTTACCGATAATGTCGCGGACGAAGCTCTGGTCAATCTTGATTTTGTCGAAAGGAAAGCGCGAAACATAGGCAAGTGAGGAATAACCAGTGCCAAAATCGTCTAGCGATAACTTGGTGCCGATCGCCTTAAGGGCGCGACATTGGGCAATGGCTTCTTCGACATCGTCAATGAAGGCGCTTTCGGTAATCTCCAACTCTAACGCGCCAGCTGGCAGGCCGCTTTCGGCCAAAACTTCTCCGACCAGACCGGGCAGATTGGACTGACGAAACTGGCGGGTGGACAGGTTGACCGCAACGCGCAAATTAACCAGCCCGAGATCAAGCCAGAGGCGGGTTTGTTTACAGGCTGTGCGTAACACCCACTCACCAATCGGCAAAATAAGGCCAGTTTCCTCGGCAATCGGAATGAATTCAACCGGGGAAACCGAGCCGAATTGCGGATTATTCCAGCGTAGCAAGGCCTCCATGCCGATCAGGTTGCCACTTTCGAGACTGATTTGTGGTTGATAAAAAACGGTCAATTCGTTGTGCTGTATCGCGTCACGTAACGCAGTTTCCAGCCCCAAGCGGCGCTCGGCATCGGCATCCATTTCCGGCGAATAAAAGCGGAATGTATTGCGCCCAGCCTTTTTTGCACGCAGCAGGGCGGCATCTGCGCTCTTCAACAAAGCATCGGTTTCGCAGCCATTGCGTGGCGAGACACTGATGCCAATGCTGGCGGTGATAACAATCGATTGCCCCGAAATATTGAAGGGAACGGTAATCGCATCGAGCATGCGCTGGGCGAGGGCGATGACATCGCGTTCATGGCTGAGATTGGCCATCACGAAACCAAATTCATTGCCTGAGCGGCGGCCAATGGTGTCGCCATCACGCACTTGCAAATTGAGGCGGCGGGCAATTTCGACCAGTATCTCGTCCCCAACTGGCGGGCCAAGGGTGTCGTTGATGATGCGAAATCGGTCCAGATCGAGCAGGATGACAGCCGTTTCGCGATTAAATCGGTGCGCGTTGATCAGCGCTTGATTGAGACGGTCAGCAAACAGATTGCGATTGGGCAGGTTGGTCAACGGGTCAAAGCTGGAAAGGTATTGAATACGTTCAGCAGCGGCTTCACGTTCAGAAAGATCGCTGAAAATTCCGACGTAATTTGTCAGTCGACCGCTACGTTCCTTAACCGCTGAAATACTCAGCCATTCCCTGACCAATTCACCATCCTTGCGCCGATTGGAGATTTCGCCCTGCCAGTTGCCGTGGTGCAAGATGGTCTCCCACATATCGCGATAAAACTCGGCACCATGCACGCCAGAACGCAGAATTCGGGGATTTTTACCTAAAACCTCATTGGCGCTGTAACCGGTAACTTTGGAGAAGGCCTCATTGATCAGCAAGATCTCGCCGCGCGGATCGGTAATACAAACACCGTCACTGATACCGGTGAATACTATCGAGGAAAGCCGATGCTCGTCTTCGGCTGCTTTGCGCTGGCTGATGTCGGCCATTGTGCCCAAAACATGAGTTGGCTTGCCGTTTTTGTCCCGTTGCAGCACCCTTCCGCGCACCTCAGACCATACCCAGTGGCCATTGAGATGCTGCTGCTGCATACGCATTTCTTCGAAATGGAACTCATCGCTGAGTGAAACCATCGCTTCTTCGCCTATATGGCGATCTTCCGGATGAATCAAGGCCAATGCTTCGGCAACCGTTGCCGGCCCACAGCTGCGGCCAAGAATTTGCGCCAGACTTGCGCTCCAATCGTTGCGCCCGCTTTCGTAGTTGTGCTCCCAAACTCCAAAACCCGACGTGTTGAGAGCGACTTGCAGGCGTGATTCGAGCTGCTTGTTTTCCGCCATGCGACGCGAAACTTCCTGCTCCAGCCAGGCTCTTTGCCCGTTCAGCAGATCGCGGGCTTTTTTCAGTTCAAGTTGAGCCAAAACGCGAGAGCGCAACACGCCTGGCTTGATCGGTTTAGTGATGTAATCGACGGCGCCTTCGTGCAGGCCGACTTCTTCGTCGTGAGTGCTGTCGAGTGCGGTGACGAAAATTACTGGAATATCGCGGGTATTAGCCTGAGAGCGCAGTTTTTGCAGTACTTGATGGCCATCCATACCGGGCATCATGACATCAAGCAGGATCAGGTCAGGGCGAGGTTCCAGACTGGCGAAGCGGAGCGCGGTCGGGCCGTTGGCCGCAACTCTGACATCGACGCCGAGGCTGCTGACCATTTCAGAAATGGTGCTCAAGTTGTCAGGTAAGTCATCCACCACCAGCACAATCGGCCTGGCGGTTGCTTCATTTCCCTGGTCCGTATGCGACATCGCCTGACTCCCCCGTGTATTTATTCTATTAGTAGTAGTTTCCCCCGTCGTTACCTCTCAAACAAGGGATGGAGGACGTTTGGAAAAAATATTTCAGCGCAACTCCACCTGTATGTTGGCAACGATAGCCAAGGCCGATTCAAAGTCGAAGCGGCTGATGTACCGATGCAATTGCGTGAATTCTGTGGGGAAACCGAGCTTTAATGCGGTTTGCAACTGTTCAAAGTGATGGCTGGCCTGACTACTGCCAGTGCGCAGTAATTCAGCCAGCTCGTCGAGCTGTTCTGACAATGCTTGCGGGCTAAGTGGGGGGGTGGCTATTTCCGGTTGGCGCTGCGCCGGCGTTTTGGACACAAGGTCTGAGATTGGTAAATACTTGCCGAGCAGTGCGTAGAGAGATTCTGGGTCTACCGGTTTAGGCAAAAAATCATTCATGCCGGCAGTCCGATATTTCACTTGGTCAGCGACAAACACGTTGGCCGTCATGGCGACAATCGGCACTGCCGCGCCGTTGGGCAAGGCGCGAATCTGACGGCTTGCTTCAAGACCATCAAGCACCGGCATCTGGATATCCATCAGCACGAGATCAAAATTTGAGGCTTTAAAGCAGTTGACCGCAACAAGTCCGTTTTCGGCAGTCAACACCTCGGCGCCGGTGATTTCGACCATTTCCTTGGCAATTTCACGGTTAATTTCTTCATCCTCAACCAGCAGGACGCGGCCTTTAAGTTGTGAGGTGTCCCGGTTAGACTGTAATGAAGTTGGAGACTCTTCATTATCCGTAACGCCAAGGCGGGCCGTAATCCAGAAACGGCTGCCAACGCCCGGCGTGCTCTCGACGCCGACTTTGCCGCCCATCAGTTCGGCCAGATGGCGGGCAATGGCCAGCCCCAGACCGGTTCCGCCAAACTGCCGGGTGGTTGATCCATCAAGTTGCTCAAAGGCATTGAACAAGCGAGTGGTATCTTCCGGCGGAATGCCGATGCCGGTATCGGCCACCGTAAAGCGGCAGAGAATTTCCTGGCCATCGGTAGTCAGATGTTCACCAGAAAGTGCAATCGAACCCTGCTCAGTAAATTTAACGGCGTTGCTGGCAAAGTTGAGTAGTACTTGGCGCAGCCGTGTTTCATCGCCAAAGACACGCAGCGGTAAGCCATCCGGATCAATCGTCAGACACAAACCTTTTCCTGCTGCCTGATCTCGGACCAACATGCCAATACTTTGCAGCACCTCCGCGGGCGAGAAGGGGTGACGTTCGAGCTCCAGCTTGCCGGCCTCGATTTTCGAGAGATCAAGTATGTCGTTAATGATTTGCAGCAAATGCTCGGTTGCGGCCGAGACTTTTTTCAATTTATCAACCTGGTCAGGCTGTAACGGACTTTGCATGAGCAGGTAATTGAGGCCGATAATGGCGTTCATTGGCGTGCGAATCTCGTGGCTCATATTGGCCAAGAACTCCGATTTCGCTCGATTGGCGGTGTCCGCCTTTTCCTTGGCGACAGCCAGTTCGTAAGTACGCAGATCAACCAGTTCTTCGAGGTGTTGACGGTGATTGATCAACTCAAGCTCATTACGCCGCCGTTCGGTAATATCTTCCTTGACTGCGACGTAATGCGTGACTTGCCCGCCGCTGTCGCGCACCGGCGAAATGGTGGCTAGTTCGAGATAGCGGGAGCCATCCTTGCGCTGATTGATGAATTCGCCACGCCAGACATGGCCTGAGGTGAGGGCAGGCCACAGCGTGCGATAGGTATCTGGTGCCGTCTCGCCAGATTGCAGAATGCGCGGATTTTTTCCAAGCGCTTCCTCCAGGGTATAACCGCTGGCATCAGTAAAGGACTGATTGACGAAAATAATGTTGGCATCCAGATCGGTAATCACAATACTGGCCGGGCTTTGCTCAACTGCGGTCGATAAGCGGCGCAAACCTTCTTCAGCGTTAGCAAGTTTGTGGTTAAGCTCAAGCACCTCATTTAGTTGTGCCGCCAGATCACGCTCAGCCTGTTTGCGTGGCGTGATATCCATCGTCATGCCGCCCAACTGGCGCTGGCCGCTACCATCGTCGATGGTGAACTTGGTTGACTCATAGTCGCGACCGTTAAAGCTTTCTTCAATCACTACCGTTGAGCCGCTTTCCAGCACCTTGCGGTCATCTTCAACGATTTTTTGCCCGAACTCGCCGGGGAATAATTCATCGCTGGTTTTGCCGATCATGCTCGCCGGATCAATGCCGAGCATCGTCTGAAAGCCCCGGTTGGCCATCAGCGTTCGCGAATCGGCATCCTTGACGTAGGCCGTGCCCGGCAGGTGATCGATGAAGCGTTGCAAGACGAGCAGGGAGCGTTGCCGTTCGACTTCCTTTTGCTGAATCTGGCGGTCAAATGCGTATTGCCGCCGCTGGTAGAAAGACAAGGCCAACGCGGCAAGCGAAGCGACGAGCAGGAATAACACAGCTCGGGTCTGCGTCTGTTCTTGCCACGCCCCGAAAACTTCATCCAGATTACGGGCAGCGCCGACAATCAGCGGTTTGGTCATGTGCAGGGCGGCTGGCTGCACCGTACGCATCGACATCAGGCGCTCGGCGCCAACGGTGCTAGACATGCCCGTCATCAGGCTGGCCATTTGGCGGCTATTGACGTGGCGCTGGAAAAATGACTCAGGGCTGCTGATCAAAAATCCCGGCGGCGCGGATTTTCGTTCTGGGACTAGAACCAATAATTTACCGATGCCATGCGTAATGGAAAGAGAAGTTTCCTTTCCGGCGTGAATGGATTTAAGCAATTGGCCCAGGCTTTCGCTATCAACGGTAGCGGTCACCATTCCGGCAAATTCGCCCAATGGTCCAAGGACCATGCGCCCTGCCGTCATGGTGTATACACCGAGCACGGTGATGAAAGGCTCGCTGAGGTAAAGCACATCGGCGTTTGGGTTATTCAATACCGTTTGAAAATACTCGCGCTGGGCAAAGTTTTTGCCGACCAGTTCACTTCGATTACTGACAATCATGGTGCCGCTGACATCAAATACGGACAGGGTGCGGACCCCTTCCAGCGCCTGAGTCAGCGTCGTCAGTTCGCGGGTAACAATGGCCTTTCCGCTGCTATGCGTCAGTTGCACAGCCACCGTTTCGCGCAGTTGTTCAAGTACCACATTGATCGAATTCAAGCGGCGTTCAATTTCTTCGACCACAACCAGGCTGTGATTCTCCAGCCGACTGATGGCCTCTTTTTCAATTCGCTGACGAGTTTGGTATTGGTCATAGATAAGTTGCGCACCAAGCAGCAAGAGCGCAACGGCCAGCACCAGCCACTGCACAAGGTAAGCCCGTTTTGGTGCTGCAAGCAGCGGCATTTCAGTGATGGCTGGTGGTTTAGCCTTCATTGGCTATAGCGTATTAGTTGCCGGTAAATATTTGGCGAGCAATGCGTAGAGCGCATCAGGATCGACAGGCTTTGGCAAAAAATCACTCATGCCGGCATCGATACATTGTTGGCGGTCGGCGGCAAAGACATTGGCGGTCAGCGCGATTATCGGCACACTTGCCCCGTTGGGTAGGGCGCGAATCTGGCGGGTTGCGCCGAGACCATCGAGAATCGGCATCTGGACATCCATCAATACCAGATCAAAATTTGACTGTTTATAGCAGTTGACCGCAACAAGTCCATTTTCGGCCACGACAACGTCAAGTCCGGTCGAAGCTAGCAGATCCTCGCCAATTTCACGATTGATCGGCTCATCTTCAACGAAGAGGACACGACCTTTGAGCAGTCTTTCATCCCAAACAGGCGGCGCGCTTGAGAGATTCGAGTCGTCTTCGGCCACACCCAGGCGAGCGGTAATCCAGAAGCGGCTGCCAACGCCGGGGGTGCTGTCAACGCCCACTTCGCCACCCATCAACTCTGCCAATTGGCGAGCAATGGCCAGGCCGAGGCCAGTACCGCCATACTTTCGGGTTGTCGAACCATCGAGCTGTTCGAAGGCACGGAACAGGCGAGCCGTGTCAACCTGGCTGATGCCAACGCCGGTATCAGTCACGGTAAAGCGACAGAGAACCTGCTTGCCATCGCTGGATAGCGTCTCTCCGGATATGGAAATCAAACCATGTTCGGTAAATTTGATGGCATTGCCGGCAAAGTTGAGCAGCACTTGACGCAGGCGGGTGCTGTCGCCATAAACTCGCCTTGGCAAAGCGTTCGGTTTGATCTCCAGTTTCAAGCCTTTGCGGGCAGCCTGATCGCGAATCAGCACTGCGATGCTTTGCATTACATCAGCCGGAGAGAAAATGGTGTTTTCAAGCACCAGTTTGCCGGACTCGATTTTTGCAAGATCGAGAATGTCGTTGATGATTTGCAGCAAATGCTCAGCTGCTGTCGAAGATTTGTTCAACTTATCGACTTGATTTGGCTGTAGCGGAGTTTGCTTGAGCAGGTAATTAAGGCCGATGATGGCGTTCATCGGCGTGCGGATTTCGTGGCTCATATTAGCCAGGAACTCGGATTTTGCACGATTGGCGGCATCGGCCTTTTCCTTGGCAACGGCCAGTTCAAAGGTGCGCAATTCGACCAGTTTTTCCAGATGCTCGCGGTGTTCAAGAAGCTCGGCCTCGTCGCGTCGCCGGTCGGTAATATCTTCCTTGACCGCAACGTAATGCGTGATTTCTCCGTTGCTATCGCGGACAGGGGAAATGCTTGCCAGCTCAAGATAGAGAGAGCCGTCTTTGCGCTGATTGGTAAATTCGCCGCGCCAGACTTGCCCGGCACTCAAGGTTGACCAGAGATCCTCATACGTTTCCGGATTGGTTAGACCAGAATGAAGAATGCGCGGATTCTTGCCGATGACTTCTGCCTGTGTATAGCCGCTGCCTAGCGAAAAGGCTTCGTTAACAAAAACGATGTTGCCTTTGAGGTCAGTAATCACAATGCTGGCCGGACTTTGTTCGACGGCTGTTGAAAGCCGGCGCAAGCCTGCCTCCGCCATTTTGAGTGCGGCAACCTGTTCCGAGAGCTGTTGATTTAGGGTTTCAATGGCTAGTCGATCGGTTTTGGATTGATCGTCGCGTACTTGAAGCGAGGTGGTCATTTCATTGAAACGGGCATTGAGCAGTCCGAGTTCTCGCGGTACGTTCGTCGTTACAACGCGTCGCGACAAATCGCCTTGTGCGACGGCTGCCGTTACCTGCTCCAGATTGCCAACCCAGCTTTCAATCAGTTTGTAGAGGTAGAACCTTGCAACAAGTATCGAAAACAGGGCGAGGGCGGCCAGGGTAAAAAAACGCATCCAGAAAGCTTTTTCAATGGGGGTCAGCGTTTTATCGACAGGTGCAGCAATGGCAACAAACAATTTGTCGTCGGCAATCTTGAGCGGAGCAATGTGAAGTATCCGATTGACGCCATCCAGTCCAATCATGACGACTTTGTCCTTGCCATCCTTCAAGGCGGCAAGCAGCTTGCGCCGACTTTCCTCCGAAAATTGAACACCCCGCCATTGCACAGGGTTGGGATGGCGCGACAAGACTTGCCCTTGGTCAGTAAATAGGACAGACGCCCAGCCTTCCGGAAGTTGATAGTTGTGTGCCAGTCGATCAAACCAGTCTATGTTGCTGGCAGCAAACAACACTGCGCGCAGATTACCGGACTTGTCGCGTAACGGCATGCCAAAGGTGATGCCTGGATTGCCCGATATTTTCCCGAACAGAAATTGTCCCTTGCTTATTTCATTGCCAATGAGTGCATTCTGGAAATAAAGACGGTCCTTGATGTTGACTGGTTCGGGGTGCTTGATGGCGGAACAAATTACATCACCATTGGGCAGGGTCGCCCCGACATTGGAAAAACTGGTGAAGGTGGTAAGAAGACGTTGAGATAGTCCGCTGCAGGAAGCGGGGTCAAGGTTTTCCAGATCATTGGACCGACTCATGATGTTGAGGATATAACCAACATCGCGCAGGGCCGATTCTTCCTCTATGCGTGCACCGTAAAGCAGGGAACGAGCATTTTGCTCAATGTTGGCCAGCGCATTGTTACGCTCATCAAAGTAGTCCTTGATGGTCAAACCAAGCAAGGGCAGCATGGCCAAAGCTAAAACCAGCCACAAACGACTACTTAAGGAAAAGCGGGTGAGCGGCATTTTTGACCGATTATCGTGAGCGCCTGAATGCGCTCAATATTCAACCGATTGCCGGCGCCTGTAAAGACAAACTGGTTCTCTCGCCCCGCTTGTTGCGAAGTGAGAGTCATCTTCAAGGTGCTGAGTGGGCTGGCTCTGTCATCGTCAGCCACAGGCAAGCACCTTTTGATTCCTTGTTGATCGCAGCCAGTGCCTGATTGTGCTGGGCGATTTCTTCTTCGCTAGCGTGTTTAACTATCAGTGGTTTGCGTGCCTTGCGTGTTTCTCCATTGGGCAATATTGAACGCGACTGATGATCATCCGGTTCGATCATCAAGGCATTCTGACCACGGGTCATGGCGAGGTACACTTCAGCCAGTAATTCGGTATCAAGCAGGGCGCCGTGCAGTGTGCGCTGGGAATTGTTGATTTCGTAGCGGTCGCATAGCGCGTCCAAACTATTCCGTTTGCCGGGGTGCAGGTCCTTGGCCATCCGTAACGTATCGGTGACTTTGCATAGAGTCTCTACCGGAACGCGGTCAAGCCGGCTGAGTTCGGCATTGAGAAAACCAATGTCGAAGGGGGCGTTGTGGATGATCAGCTCGGCGCCATTGATGAATTCGAGAAATTCATCGGCAATATCGGCAAACTTTGGCTTATCGGCGAGGAAGTCGAGGGTAATGCCATGCACAGCAGCTGCGCCGGCATCAATCTCGCGCTCCGGGTTGATGTATTTGTGCAAATGGTGACCGGTCGGACGGCGATTTTCCATTTCAATGCAGGCAACTTCGATGATGCGGTGGCCCTGACGTGGATCGAGACCGGTGGTTTCGGTGTCGAGAAAAATTTGTCGCATGTTCAGTCTTTCAATTCTTCAATGCCGCGATTGGCCAGCGCATCGGCGCGTTCGTTTTCCGGGTGGCCGCTATGGCCTTTGACCCAAACCCAGACAAGTTTGTGTTGTTTGACTTGCGCATCCAGCAATTGCCAGAGGTCGGCATTTTTAACCGGCTTTTTGTCCGATGTTTTCCAGCCATTACGCTTCCAGCCGTGTATCCACTCGTTGATGCCTTTCAGGACATATTGCGAGTCAGTGTAAATTTTTCCACCAATCGGGCGTTTCAAGGCTTCGATGGCGCGGATTGCTGCGGTCAGTTCCATTCGGTTGTTGGTGGTTTCCTTTTCACCACCCCACAATTCTTTCTCGTGCTGACCAAGTCGCAAAATAGCGCCCCAGCCGCCGGGTCCGGGGTTGCCCTTGCAGGCGCCATCAGTAAATATTTCTACGCTTTCTTCAACGGTCATTACTTTCCTTTTGCGCTGCAGGGCGCAACGTTTTAGCGCGCATCGAGGCTGATTTCCAGGGCGAAGTAATCAAGCGCATGCTGTGCACCCGCTTGATAGCCCGCAACATATAAACCCCGCCGGGCAGCCCCCACCAGCGATTGCCGGCGGCTTCCATAAAGTGCCAGCGGCGTAGCCAGGCTGCCTGTTCGCAGGGCGGAGCAAAGCAGCCGAACGTGTTGCGGTCAACTTCAAAACTGAGCAATTTTAGCCAGTCCTTGAGGCGGAGTGGTGAGATGTAATTACCGTTCCAAGGGAATTCGCCACCAGGTTTTGTGCGATTTTTAATTCCCCAGAGTGAGAGCGGGTTGAAGCCGAGGATGACCAGTTGGCCTTCGGGAATCAAAATGCGCTCAATTTCGCGCAGGATCTGATGCGGGTTGTGGTGGAACTCCAGTACATGTGGCAATACGACAAGATCAGTGCTGTGTGCGGCAAAGGGAAGTGCGTTGAGATCGCAAAGTGCATCAACCGGGCCGGATTCGCTGGCGCGTTGACGTAAGGGAATGCGATTGGCGTGCAGAAAATCAATTTGCGGCATGCCTAGCTGTAAGGCATTGAAGCCAAATACATCAGAAACCGTTTCGTCAATTCGCATCCGTTCCCAGTCGAGCACGTAGCGACCTTGCGCGGAGCCTAACCAGGTTTCCAGTCCCGGAATTGACATCCGGCGACCTTCGCTTGATAGTTCGGGGATGTTCGAAAAAATCTTGCTCATTCCTGCATTCAAGGATAACTACATCTGGTTACTGGTTCGTGATGGCCGCGCCGCCGTCGTCGACCCTGGCGATCCGCTACCGGTCATGGAACGGCTTGAGGCCCTCGGCTTGCAGCTGGAAACCATCCTCATCACCCACCATCATGCCGATCATCAAGGCGGTATTGCCGCATTGCTGGAACACTGGCAAGCCGACGTGTTCGGGCCGGGAATCGAGTCTATCACAGGCTGTAATCGGCCATTGTGCGGCGGTGAAACGATCACGGTGCTTGGCCAGCCGGTCAGTGTGATGGCGGTGCCGGGCCATACACTGGGGCATCTCGCCTTTTACGTTCCGGGCGCACTCTTTTGTGGTGACACCTTGTTTGGCGCGGGTTGTGGCCGTCTGTTTGAAGGTACACCAGCGCAAATGAGTCATTCGTTGGCACAAATTGCTGCGTTGCCTGACGATACCCTGGTCTATTGTGCCCATGAATATACCGAAGCCAACCTGCGCTTTGCCATCGCGGTCGAGCCTTTGAATGCGGCGCTGCGAGATCGGGTCAAACGGGTTGCCGAATTGCGGGTAGCAGGGGCGTCGAGCGTGCCATCAACGCTGGCTGAAGAGATGGCGACTAATCCGTTCTTGCGCAGTGGTGAGCCAGCGGTGATTGCTGCTGCACTGGAACATGCTGCGGTCGACCGCTCAAAAGTCGCTGTTTTTACAGCGATACGTCAGTGGCGAAACAGCTTTTAATCAGCTGATTTTGGGCCTAATTTGGCACTGACGTGGGCCAGTGTATCAAGCACTTTTGCTGCATTGAAGGGTTTGACAATATAACCACTGGCACCGTTTTGAATGGCGGTTTGTACGGTTTCCGGTTCGGAGCTGCTGGTTATCATCACCACTGCAATTTCCGGTCGTGCCGCCTTGATTTCGCGTAGTGCTTCGAGTCCGCTTTTCTCCGGCATCATGATATCGAGGCAGATGATGTCAGGTTTCAGACGATTGGCGATGTCTACCGCAGCAATGCCGTTACGGGCTTCGCCGATGACCTCGTAAGTTTCTCCCCGCAGCATACTGCGCAGAATGCTGCGCATCATGTCATTGTCGTCGACGATAATTACAGAGCTACGTTTGGCCAAGATTCAGTGTTCCAGTTCGGGTTCGTGATAGCAGACAATATTACGTCCGGCGGACTTGGCCCGATAGAGGGCGCGGTCTGCCGCTTCGATCAATATTTGTGGTTCGCCAGCGCAATCTGCCGGATTTAATGCAGCAACACCAATGCTGAGCGTAATGCGCGAATAGGGCGAACCGGAATGCGCCAGATTGAGGTTGTGAACCGCCATTCGAATTTTTTCGGCAACGATACGAGCGCCAGCTAGCGGTGTATCTGGAAGGATGACGGCAAACTCCTCACCACCGTAACGGGCGGCGATATCCGAGGCACGCTCCATACTTCGCGATAAGTTTTGCGCAATCTGGCGCAGGCAATCATCACCGGGTTGGTGGCCATAGGTGTCGTTAAATGCCTTGAAATGATCGACATCACACATGAGCAGGGCAATTTCACCCGAGCCACGTCGGGCACGACGCCATTCTCGCGCGAGATGATCATCAAAGAAACGCCGATTGGCGATGCCGGTTAGCCCGTCACTGGCCGATAAGCGCTTGAGTTCCTGATTGGCAGTATCGAGCTCACGTGCCAGAACAACCAGCGAGGTGCGCATTTGAATGATGCGTTGCATGGCGCGGATTTTTGCGCTGAGTACGGCTTCGCTGACTGGTTTGTACAGATAATCATCGCCACCCGCCGCTATGCCTTTTTCAAGGTCTTTGTCGGATGTCATGCCAGAAAGAAAAATGATCGGTGTCCAGGCACCTGGCTTTTCCAGCGCCCGCATCTGTCGGGCAACAGCAAATCCATCTATATCGGGCAATACGACATCAAGCAGGACCATATCGGGCTGTTCACGGTGAAATGCGGTAATCGCCTGTTCACCATATTCAGTACAAATGGGTTGTGAACCGAAACGTTCGACAAATTTGCTGACGATCAGAAGCGTGGCACGGGAATCTTCAACAATAAGTATCTTCATTACTGCAAATGACTCAGGTGCAATTCATGCTGAAAAATACAAGACCACAAACCGCGATGGTGATTGCAAAACTCCCCCAGCCGATGCCGTGTTTCATGGCCTGGCGCATTTCATGTTTGCTGCCTATCCTGCGGAAATGGTAATAGCGCTGAATTTCACCCAGAGTCACGGCGGCAGAAAACAGAAAAAACATCATGCCGCAAAAGAGAAAAATGATCGGGCCGTTGGTCATTTCACGGCAAGCTGCCATCGTGTATTTCAAATTGCGTAAGACCGAGTCGGTTCGAATTGCATATTGAAAGATTGCGTAGGCAAGCAGAGTGAACAAGGCAATCATGCCGATTACCAACCAAGTGCTGCTTTCTTTTAATGCAGCGAATGCACTACGAATGTCGTCCAGTATCCATTTCATGATTTTTTGCCGTGTTTCGCGAGTAACGGTATGTTAAATTCCGCCCCAGTCCTGAAATTACAGTAGGTTATCATGGCCGAACAAGAACAGCACAATACTCCGGCAAGCAACAAAATCACATCGACGATTAAATTCCCACGGTTTTTCCGTTTTGTATGGTGGTTTATCGGGATTGTTACTGCGATTGGCATCCTCGGTTTTTTCGCTGCGCCCCCCTTGCTAAAATCGGTACTGGTCAAGCAACTCTCAGCACAATTGCATCGTAATGTCAGTGTCGATGGCATCGATATCAATCCCTTCGCGCTAACTGCAAAAATCACCGGTGTTGCCGTCAAGGAAACCAGGGGCAAGGAAGTTTTTGGTTTTGACGAA
>ERZ724510.199-NODE-199-length-34277-cov-5.273508_pt1 | contig 34277 bp, 29 predicted proteins | sample MGYA00376043_ERZ724510 | MGnify/ENA primary metagenome ERZ724510 (study PRJEB28724, sample SAMN07190888) | wastewater metagenome | isolation source: influent of sewage treatment plant in Hong Hong | place: USA: Christiansburg, Virginia | collected 2016-03-01 ... | reverse complement strand
CACCGATTACCGTACTTTACCGCCCTCCAAAGCGGGCATTTTTGCAAACCTTGATTGAAACCGGCCGCCAACGCGAAAACGTTCATCTTGCTCCGGCCGACGTCTCTGGAGTGCGCGCCCTGATCAAAGCTCTGAAGCGTGGCGAAGCGGTTGGTCTGTTGCCAGATCAGGCGCCAAAGGTTGGCGAAGGTGTCTGGCTCGATTTTTTCGGCAAGCCAGCTTACACAATGACCTTGGCGGCACGCCTGACGGAAACGGGTGCTGCAACCATCTTTGCCTGGGCTGAAAGACTGCCAAATGGATGCGGTTACCATCTGCACTTGCGTGCCCCACTGACTGAGTTGACGGGTGTTACGGTCGACCGCGCAAAACAGATAAATTTTGAGATCGAATCACTGATTCGCGAATGTCCGACGCAGTATTTGTGGGGTTACAACCGCTACAAACGACCCGGTGGCGCCATGCCACCACCCGAATCAGACAGGAGTCAGGCGTGAAGAATGCCCTGAGCCATTTGCTGGTTGGCTTTCTCTGGTTGCTGCACTGGCTGCCCTTGCCGGCGCTGCGCGGAGTAGGCTGGATATTGGGCAAGACCCTTTATGCGCTGGGTCGAGAACGGCGTTCGGTGGCGCTGATCAATCTTCGCTTGTGCTTTCCCGAAAAGACCGAGGCTGAGCGCGAAGCCTTGGCGCGGCAGCACTTCATTGCTTTCAGCCGCGCAGTTCTGGATCGGACATTAGGCTGGTGGGCCTCCAAGGAACGGCTACAGCGCATGATCCGGGTCAAAGGTGAAGAGCATTTGGTTGTTCCAGAAGACACTTCGCTGATCGTGCTATCGCCCCACTTTGTCGGACTTGATGCTGCGGCAACCCGTCTGACCATGCTGTCTGCCGGCTGTACGGTCTATTCGAAGCAAAAAAATCCGGTCTTCGACAAACTGCTGTTCGACGGACGACACCGTTTTCAACGCTGCCTGCTTCTTTCGCGCCAGGACGGCATGCGCAAAGTCATCAAAGCGATGAAACAGGGCCTGCCTTTCTACTATTTGCCGGACATGGATTTCGGCCCTGATGATTCGATTTTCGTCCCGTTTTTTGGCGTTCAAGCCGCCACCATCCCCGGCGTTTCCCGCCTTGCGCGTCTTACGGGAGCAAAAGTTGTCGCCTGCATCACTCGACAAGTTGCTGATGGATATGAGGTAGAAGTGACGCCGGCATGGGATAATTTCCCCGGTGAGAGCGTCGAGGCCGACACTGAAATGGTCAATCGCTTTATTGAAAGCCAGGTACTGCGCATGCCGGAGCAGTACTTTTGGTTGCACAAACGCTTCAAAACCCGGCCACCCGGAGAGCAGAGGTTTTACAAATGAACAGCCTGAGTATTGAAATTCGCCCCGTAACACCACCCGATGTACCTGCCATTTCGTCTTTGGCGCGTGAAATTTGGCAGGCTACCTATCCTGGCATCATTACCCAGGAACAGATCGACTTCATGCTTGAGCAGCGCTATGGTCACGAGCGTTTGTACGATGATCTGGAAGATGTCCATAAATGGCTGGACCAAGCCTTTTACAATGGCCGCCGCGTTGGCTTTGCCTTCAGCGAGATTTACAAGGGCGAGTTCAAGCTGGACAAGCTTTATATCCATCCGGACGTGCAGCGTCAGGGCGTTGGTGGTCAATTGATCGAACACGTCGCTGCGCGCGCAAGAAAAATGGGGCACCCCTGCGTCATTCTGGCGGTGAACAAGCGCAACGAAAAGGCCATTGGCTCCTACAAAAAATACGGCTTTGTCGTGCGCGAAGCGATTGTTGACGACATCGGCCGTGGTTTTGTCATGGACGATTTCGTAATGGAGAAGAAGCTTTAATATTTTGAGGTAAGCAACTGTCTCTGCTATTCTTTTTAAACTTAACAAAGGAGCAGACAGTGAAGCTCAAATTCTCCAAAATGCACGGCTTAGGGAACGATTTTGTTGTCCTCGACGGCGTACGCCAGCAGGTTAATCTCACGCCAGCACAACTGCGCTTTCTTGCCGAGCGCAATTTCGGGATTGGTTGCGACCAGATTCTGCTGGTTGAAGCGCCAACACAAGCCGGCGTCGATTTCCGTTACCGGATTTTCAATGCGGACGGCAGCGAAGTCGAGCAGTGCGGCAATGGCGCGCGCTGCTTCGTGCGTTTTGTGCATGACGCCGGCCTGACCGAGAAAACCGAGATTCGCGTCGAGACCCTCCGCGGCATCATCACACCGCGCCTCGAAGCCAACGGAAATGTTACGGTCGACATGGGAATTCCCCGATTTTTACCAGCGGAAATACCCTTCCTGCACGACGACGAGATCGGTATCTACTCGCTGGATGTGGCCGATGAGACGCTGGACATCAGCGTTGTTTCGATGGGCAACCCACACGCCGTGCAAGTTGTTGATTGCGTCGATAGCGCGCCGGTTGGCGACCATGGTCCGCTGATCGAAAATCACGAACAATTTCCGCAACGGGTCAATGCCGGTTTTATGCAGGTCATCGATCGCAATGCGATCAAACTGCGCGTTTACGAGCGCGGCTCCGGCGAAACGCTGGCTTGTGGCACCGGCGCCTGCGCGGCGGTGGTCACCGGCATCCGCCGCGGCCTGCTTGATAGCCCGGTACGTGTCACGACGCGCGGCGGCGATTTGAATATTGCCTGGGGCGGCCGGGATCAACCGGTGCTGATGAGCGGCCCGGCAGTCAATGTTTTCTCTGGAGAAATAGAAGTATGAGTGCCCCATTTGCTGAAGATGTCGCCGAATACCTGAAGTCGAACCCCATATTTTTTGAGCAGTACGCCGATTTGCTGGCGCAAATTTTTGTGCCACATCCACATGGCGGACATACGGTTTCACTGGCCGAGCGCCAGATGCTGACTTTGCGCGACAAAAATCGCCAAACCGAGACAAAACTTGCTGAACTGATTGCCTTTGGCGAAGAAAACGATGCGATCAGCGAAAAAGTGCATCGCCTGGCGGTTGGCCTGATTGCGGCGGAAACCTTTCAAGCCGTCATCCACCTGCTCAATTTCCACCTGCGCGACGATTTCTCCGTCCCGCATGTCGCGCTACGCTTGTGGAATGCGCCGGATGGCGTTGAGGATTTGCCGGAATTTGCTGCCGTCAGTGAAGAGCTGCAGGTCTTTGCCGAAACCCTGAATCGCCCGTATTGCGGTTCTACCGCAGGTTTCGGCACGGCATCCTGGTTTGGCGAACACGCCAACCATATTCGTTCACAGGCCCTAATCGCCTTGCGCAACGGTGGTGGCACGATTGGCATGATTGCGCTGGGCAGCGAAGAGGCGCAGCGTTTTTATGCCGACATGGGCACGCTTTATCTTGAGCGTCTCGGCGAAATGGTATCTGCCGCGCTGGCCCGAGTCACCAAGAGCGTTTTGTGATCCCGGCCAACGCCGTTGCGAAGTACCTGGCCGAACTGGCCGAGCAACGGCGTTTGTCGCCGCATACCGTCAGCAATTACCGGCGTGATCTGGATAAATTGATCGCCGTGGCGGCTGAAACGCCGCTCGCCGCGTTGCAGGTTCATCAGATTCGCCGTTTTGTCGCGCAGCTACATGGCAAAGGGCTGTCCGGGCGCTCGCTGGCGCGCATTCTGTCGGCCTGGCGCGGTTTCTTTGCCTGGCTTGGCGAACATGACGCCTTACCGGCCAATCCCTGCGAAGGGGTGCGCTCGCCAAAATCACCGCGACTGCTACCCAAAGCGCTGTCGGTAGATGAAGCTGCGCGGCTGTTGGAGCCGGTTGAAGAAGATGACCCCGTTTTGGCCGCACGCGACACGGCGATCTTCGAGTTGTTTTATTCCTCAGGTTTGCGTCTGGCCGAACTCGCCGCGCTTGATTGCGATGCGCTGGATAGTGCGCTGCAGGAAGGCGAAGTCAGGGTGCTCGGCAAACGCAGCAAAGCCAGACTGGTGCCGGTCGGCGCCAAGGCCTGTGAAGCACTGGCAGCATGGGCTGCACTACGCGATAACATTGCGGCATTTGAAGAAAAGGCGCTCTTCGTCGGACGCCGCGGCAATCGACTGAGTCATCGCATGATTCAGGAACGGCTGGCGCTGCGCGCAGTAAAACTGGGCTTGCCGCGTCACGTCCATCCGCACATGCTGCGTCACTCATTTGCTTCGCATGTACTGCAATCATCAGGGGATTTGCGGGCGGTGCAGGAAATGCTGGGACATGCCAGTATCGCTTCGACACAGGTTTATACCCACCTCGATTTCCAGCATCTGGCCAAGGTTTATGACACGGCCCACCCGCGGGCCAAACGTTAGCGGTCAACAACCAAAATAGCCAAAAAATCAAGCTTCAATTGACCTTTTCTGCAGCAGCCTCTATGATTGGCGGTTTACCAAATTCGTCGGATTCAAGGAGTCATCATGGCTATCAACCGTAATCGCCGTTCTTCACTGGAGCGCCGCTGCGTTTCCAAGTCCACCAAGCGCCTGTTCAAGGGCACCGGCAAGACCTTGTTCAAGGTCATGTACGCCGCTGAATGCCACGCGCGCAACCGTAAGGCACTCGGCGCCTAAGTTGCGGAAGCATTTTGAGCCCCGGTTGCCGCAAGGTAACCGGGGCTTGTTGCATTTTGGAGCGAGAAAATTATGGCTCAGCTGATTCTGCTGCCGGGTAAGGAACGTTCAGCGTTCAAACAAAACCATCCGTGGGTATTTGCCGGTTCGGTCGGACGCTTGGAGGGCCGGGCGCGCCCCGGGGATACGGTCGAAGTCCTGGCCGACAACCTGCGTCCGCTGGGCCGTGCAGCCTACAGCCCGAAATCGCAGATTCGCGCCCGTTTCTGGACCTTTGATGCGGAAGAATCGGTTGATGATGCCTTCTTCAAACGCCGGGTTGCGTCAGCTGTTGCGCGTCGCCAGGCACTGCCCGAGTTGCGTGGCCAACAGGGGCTGCGACTGATCCATGCCGAATCCGACGGTCTGCCCGGCGTAATTGCCGATCAATATGGCGACACCGTCGTCGTCCAGCTGACCTCTGCCGGGGCCGACAAATGGCGCAATGCGATCGTCGCCGGTTTGATCAAGGCGACTGGCTGCGCCCGGATTTACGAACGCTCAGATTCAGATGTTCGCCGCCTCGAAGGTCTTGAGTCGGCCACCGGCTGGCTGCATGGCGAAGCGCGCGACGAGCCGCTGACTATCATTGAAAATGGCGTCAAGCTGGCGGTCGACATTGCCGGCGGCCACAAGACCGGTTTTTATCTCGATCAACGCGACAACCGCTTGTTGCTCGGCCAACTCTCCGCCGGCAAGGATGTACTGAACTGTTTTTGCTACACCGCCGGCTTCTCGCTGCAAGCTTTGGCCGGTGGCGCAGTCAGCGTGCTGTCGATGGACTCCTCCGGCCCCGCTTTGGAGCAAGGCAAGGCCAATCTGGCGCTCAACCCGCAATTGCCAGCCGAACGGGCGCAGTGGCAAGAGGCTGATGTCTTTCAGGCGCTGCGCGATTTCCGCAAAGCCGGTCGCCTGTTTGATCTGATCGTTCTCGATCCACCCAAGTTTGCACCGTCTGCCGCTCATGCTGAAAGTGCCGCCCGCGCCTACAAGGACATTAATCTGCTCGGTTTCCGCTTGCTCAAGCCGGGCGGGATGCTGATGACTTACTCTTGCTCCGGCGGTGTCGGGCTGGAATTGTTTCAGAAAATCATCGCCGATGCCGCGCATGATGCCGGCCGTGCAGCGCGTATCGTCCGACGTCTGGCCGGCGCCGCCGACCACCCGATTGCCTTGAACTTCCCGGAAGGCGAATATCTCAAAGGCTTACTCGTCCAGGTCGACTAAACTTACGCTGTGAATTCGCTGCGCCATCTCCTTCTCGTTGCCGTACTCCTCTTCGCCCAACTGGCGGCGGGGGCACATGCCGTCGGGCATGCGGCGGATAACGAGAGTGGCTTGCCAACGCATACCTGCGAACTTTGTCTGGCGGCGCACGACCTCGGTTCAGCGCTGCCCTCCGTGGTTACGCTGCTACCAGTAGCAGCTCCGCAGTTCATCCCCGAATCGCTGAACTCGGTTGGGCGCTCAGCTTTCCCCGCCCCCATCGCCAGCCAGCGCGGCCCGCCCCTCGCCTGAAAAAATCGCCTCGTTTTAACAGTTGACCGCGCCCCGCAGGAAGCACTCCTGGGGTGCAGCAGATTGAATCTGCGGTCAGCTTCATTGCGTTTTTCAGGAGAATTCCATGTCCCACAAGCCATTTGCCCTGGCTGCCCTGCTCGCTGCCTCGTGCACCGCGCAGGCAGCTTCGGATGCCGATCTGGCGGCTATTCGTAGCCAGATCAACGAAATCAAGCAGTCCTACGAACAGCGCATCGCCGCGCTCGAACAAAAACTGGCGCAAGCCGAAAGCAAGGCCAACAAGGCCGAAACCACAGCAACCAAGGCTGAAACGACGGCCAGTAAAGCCGAAATGGTCGCCAATGAAGCGCGCCTGAATGTTCGCCAGCCGCAAACCTCCGCTTCTGCCTTCAATCCGGAAATCTCCCTGATTCTGTCCGGCAGCTATACCAACCTCAAGAAAAACCCCAGTGAGCGGCGTTTGCAGGGCTTCGTTCCGTCCAATGGCGAGTTGATGCCGGAAGGCCGCAGCTTCAATCTTGGCGAATCCGAGTTGATGATTGCCGCCAATATCGACCCGATGTTCCGTGGCACCTTGCGTCTGGCCTTGGCGCCGGACAACACACTGGGTGTAGAGGAAGCCAGCGTGCAAACGCTCGGTCTGGGCAACGGTTTCAACCTGAAGGCCGGGCGCTTCCTGTCCGGCGTTGGCTACCTGAATGAAATGCATCCCCATGAATGGGACTTCTCAAACGCTCCGTTGCCTTACCAGGCCTTCTTTGGCAATGCCTTGGGCATGGATGGCTTACAGGCGCGCTGGCTAGCCCCGACGCCGATTTTCCTTGAGTTTGGCGCAGAAACTGCGCGCGCCATGAGCTTCCCGTCGACTGACGAAAGCAAGAGCAAAAATGGCCTGATGTCTGCCTCAGCTTTTGTGCATTTGGGCGGCGATCTGGGTGTATCAAACAGTTGGCGTGGCGGCATTTCCTACTTCGCCTCGCAGCCCAAGGATCGTGAGTATCAAGATCCGCTGAACGGATTGAATAACAGCTTCAGCGGCTCCAGCCGTACCTTGATTGCCGATTTGTTGTGGAAATGGGCGCCAAACGGTAATGCAAAACAAAGCAATTTGAAGTTGCAGGGCGAATACTTCCGTCGCACCGAATCAGGTGATCTGGTTTATGACACGACTACCAGCGCGCAGCAGGGTAGTTTCCGCAATACCCAGTCCGGCTATTACGCACAAGCTGTCTATCAGTTCATGCCCAACTGGCGAGTTGGTTATCGTTATGACCGCCTGAGTTCGGGTTCAGCCAATATCGAATTGATCAACAACGGCACGCTGACGGCGGCTGATCTGCCCTTGCTGGCGAATTTTTCACCGAGCCGTAATACGGTCATGGTGGACTGGAGCCCGAGCGAATTTTCGCGGGTACGCCTGCAGTACGCGCAGGACAAGACGCGGCCCGAGGCAACGGACAATCAAATTTGGCTGCAATACGTCATGAGCCTCGGCGCTCACGGCGCGCATAAATTCTAAGGTGGCTGCGATGAATAAAATTACCCAATATTTAGTCATTTCCTTACTGAGTCTGCTTTCACTGCCGGCCTTTGCCTCACTCAACATCTTCGCCACGGTGCCGGAATGGGGCGCGCTAGCCAAGGAAATCGGCGGCGACAAAGTCAGCATTTACACCGCCACCTCAGCCCTGCAAGACCCGCACCGGATCGAGGCAAAACCTTCGCTCCTGGCTCAGGCGCGGCGCGCTCAACTGATCCTTGCAACCGGTGCCGAGCTGGAAATCGGCTGGTTGCCTCTGGTCATTCGTGATTCCGGAAATTCGGCCATTCAAAGCGGTCAACCGGGATATTTTGAAGCAGCCAGCCAGGTCGCCATGCGTGAAGTGCCGCAGGTGCTGGATCGCGCCAATGGCGATGTTCATGCCGGCGGCAACCCGCACATCCATCTCGACCCGCGCAACATTCTGAAGATCGGCGCAGCACTGACCACACGCATGGGCGAAATTGATGCAAGCAACGCTGAAATCTACCGCGCCAATTTCAAAGCCTTTGCCAGCAAGTGGCAAGCTGCGACAGTGCGCTGGGAAACGGAGGCAATTCCCTTGCGCGGTGTACCTGTGCTGGTCCATCACAGCTCCTTCGTTTATCTCTCGGCATGGTTGGGTCTGAAGGATCAGGGCGCGCTCGAACCCAAACCGGGTGTTGAGCCAAGCAGCGGTCATTTGTCAGCCTTGCTAGAGCGCCAAAAGACGACGCCGGCCCGCATGGTATTGCGTGCGGCCTATCAAAGCGAAGGCCCCAGCCAGTGGATTGCTGGAAAAGCAGGTATTCCCGCCGTGCTATTACCATTTACCGTTGGTGGCACGCAGGAAGCCGGCAATCTGTTTGGGCTGTTTGATGACACAATTCAGCGTTTATTGAAGGCCACTCGTTGAGCAAATTTATGATCCGTACCGAGCAACTGGTAGCTGGTTGGCAACAGCCGGCTACCGCACCGCTTAATCTGAGTTTGAGTACGGGTCAAATACTTGGTTTGACCGGCCCCAACGGGGTCGGCAAATCGACGATTCTGGGTGCGTTAACCGGTCGCGCCAAATGTTTCTCCGGGGAAATTCATCTGCGCCCCAACTTGCGTCTGGCCCTGCAAACACAGGATGTGCCGCCAGTGGACGGACTCCCACTGAGCGGCAAGGAATTACTCGCGCTCACTCAAGCCAGTCCGGAAGGTTTGCCCCCCTGGCTGCTTGAACGCCTTGATCAGCGCCTGGATAAACTCTCCGGCGGGCAACGTCACTATCTTTCGATATGGGCGATCCTGCAGGCACCAGCCGACGTTGTGCTGCTCGATGAGCCAACCAATAATCTCGACACAGCTGGCACCGAGCACTTGGCCACAGCCCTGCGCCAGCGGGTTGTCCATGGCGCTGCCATCATTTTGGTCAGCCACGACGACGCTTTTGTCAGCGCCGTCTGCGATCAAGTGCTTGTCCTCAAGGGGGTCTCGCATGTGGGATGACATCTTCCTCATCCCTTTCCTGACCGGCCTCTGCCTGGCGTTGGCTTTGCCTATCCTCGGCTGTTTCCTGCGCCTGCGCGACGAATGGCTGGCCGCCCTCGCCTACGCCCATGTGGCGGCGGCCGGTGCGCTGCTAGCTCTGGTCGGCGGCATAGCCCCGGCCATCGGCGGCATGGGTGCGGCTGCGCTCGCTGGCGCCGGCAAACGGTTTTTTTCGAAACGACTGGCCGGTGGTGCAGCCTTCGCCTTGTTGCTGCTTGGCGGCTGGGCACTAGCAGTATTGCTTGCCGCCAATCAGCCCCTGGCGGAGCGTCTGGGGCACGCCTTGTTCGATGGACAGCTTTATTTCTCGGGCAGCGATAATCTTTACCTTGTTTTACCCTGGTGCATATTTGTAATCCCGGCACTGGCCTGGCTCTCACGCCAGCTTTTGTTGGCCCGCATTTATCCCGACTATTTTCATGCTCAGCATTTACCGGTCTGGCCGGTGGTCAGCGGCTTTGATTTGCTGGCAGCCCTCACTCTGGCGCTGGCAACCATGACGCTGGGCGTCATGGGCGGCTTTGCACTGATCTTCGTACCGCCGTGGATTGTTTTCCGGCGCGCGCGAAGTTGGCGTGCCGGTTTGTTTTTCTCGGCGCTAATCGGGATGCTGGGCTATATTGCAGCCTTCGCAATAGCCCTCGGACTCGACCAGCCGTTTGGGCCAGTGCTGGCTTTACTGCTGATTGCAGTGGGTTTGCTTATTGCGTGACGCGTGATGACATGCTACAACGCTAACTCTGCTTTTTGAGTGCCCATGGTGTTTTCGTTTTTCAAAAAACAGCCCGAAAAAATGCCTGAGCGCGCTACGGCGAAGCCCAAGCCACCGGCTGCCCCAAAAGCAGCGGAGCCCAACACGGCTGCTGCTTCCAAGCCGAAAATCCCGGCTGAGCCAGCGCCGAAAATTGTCGAGCATTTGCCCGATCTCGAATTTACTCGCTCCATTCCTGGCGGTTTGGCGGCCAGCTCAAATTCGCCGGCAGCACCACCAGCACTGGATGATGAGGGTTTTGAACTCGACTTCACAGTTTCATCATTTGATCGTAATTACTCCGAATCCAGCGTCATGGGTATCAATGTCGATCACGACGTTGACTCCATGCAGGCGGATATCGAGCAGGTTGCCGTTCTTTACAGCAACGGCCACGACAGCGCCGCACGCTCCCTGCTTGAAGCTTTCGTCAAACTTTATCGCAACGTAGATGGCCTGCGCATCTGGCAAATGCTCTTTGACCTGCTGCAATTGACCGGTGATCGCGCCGCCTTTGACAAGCTCGGTATGGATTTTGCCGAAACCTGTGAAACCTCCGCCCCCACCTGGCGCAATCTGGCCCCCGTTGCCGGCCCGGCCAGCCTTGGCGTACGCAGTTTTGCCCTGCAAGGCGTGTTGACCGCCGACACGATTCAGGCGCTGGCCCCACTCAGTCTGTCACTAGCCGACAAGCGCCCGGTGCGTATTGATTGCAGCAAGCTGGTGGGTTGCGACGATGAGGTTGCCGGCCAGTTCGCCACGCAATTGCTCGATGCACGGCGCAAAGAGGTTGCGGTCATTCTTGAACAAATCGAGAATTTCATACCTCGCCTGCGCAGCCGACTGACAGTCGGCGAAAAGAAACACGCCCGGGTTTGGCTCTTGGCGCTCGAACTACTGCAGCGTTACGGTTCACAAGAGCAATTTGAGGAATGCGCGATTGATTTTGCTGTCACTTTTGAGCGTTCGCCGCCTTCGTGGGAAGTGGTCAAGGAGCCGGTTTTACCCAATGCGGATGCCAACGCATCCCGTGATCCGCGCGACGCACATTATTTGACCGGCGATATCAAGAATGCACGTTTTGACGAGCTACCAGCGATATTGGAATTAATGGATCAGCCGGTACTCGATTTCTCTGGCGTACGCCGGCTGGATTTTTTCTCGGCGGGCCAACTGGCCAACCGTATCGGCCCACTCAAGGATGCCGGCCGCGATATTGTTATTCGCAGCCCCAACCATCTGGTCGCCGAATTAATGGGCGTGGTCGGCCTCAACAAGGTCTCACGCATCATCGTCCCCAAGACTTAAAGTACTAGGAAGAAAATATGGAGCAATATCACGGCACGACAATTTTGTCGGTGCGGCGCGGGAATTCTGTCGCCATGGCTGGTGACGGTCAGGTCACACTCGGCAATATCGTCATCAAGGCAACCGCCAAAAAAGTTCGCCGGCTATACCAGGGCCGCATTCTGGCCGGGTTTGCCGGCGGTACGGCCGATGCCTTCACGCTTTTCGAGCGCTTTGAAGCCAAGCTGGAGAAGCATCAGGGCAATTTGCTGCGTTCAGCCGTTGAGCTGGCCAAGGATTGGCGTTCCGACCGCGCCCTGCGCCGGCTCGAAGCCATGCTTTCGGTAGCCGACAAGGAGGTTTCACTGATCATCACCGGCAATGGCGACGTGCTGGAACCGGAACACGGCATTGTCGCTATCGGCTCCGGCGGCTCCTATGCGCAGAGCGCTGCGCGTGCCTTGCTAGAAAATACAGATCTGGCGCCGCGTGAGATTGTCACCAAGTCCTTGGAGATTGCTGGCGACATCTGCATTTACACCAATCGCAATTTCACCCTCGAGGTTCTCGAATGAGCGCAATGACCCCGCAGGAAATCGTTTCCGAACTCGACAAACACATTGTCGGCCAGAAGAACGCCAAGAAATCCGTCGCCATAGCCTTGCGTAACCGCTGGCGGCGGGCTCAAGTAGCCGAGCCGCTGCGTCAGGAAATTACGCCAAAAAATATTCTGATGATCGGGCCGACCGGTGTCGGCAAGACCGAGATTGCCCGCCGCCTGGCACGTCTAGCCAACGCGCCCTTCATCAAGATTGAAGCGACCAAATTTACCGAAGTCGGCTATGTCGGGCGCGATGTCGATACGATCATTCGTGATCTGGTCGAGATTGCGATCAAATCCGTCCGTGAGCGTGCCATCAAGCAAATGCGGCCACGCGCTGAAGATGCCGCTGAAGATCGCATCCTCGATGTGCTGCTGCCCCCCTCGCGCAGCCCGGGATTTTTTGCCGAGAATTCCGAGTCGACCGCAACAGAAGGTGCCACACGCCAGAAATTCCGCAAAAAACTGCGCGAAGGCGAGCTGGACGACAAGGAAATCGACATTGAACTGGCTGCACCCAGCATGCAGGCCGAGATTTTCGCCCCGCCGGGCATGGAAGACCTGACCCAGCAGATTCAGGGCATGTTCCAAAATATGGGTGCCGGCCGCAAAAAATCGCGAAAACTGAAGATCAAGGAAGCGATCAAGCTGCTGGCTGACGAAGAAGCTGCCAAACTGATCAATGACGACGATGTGAAGCTGGAAGCGGTCAAGGCGGTCGAGCAGAACGGCATTGTTTTTCTCGATGAACTGGACAAGATCGCCAGCCGTTCCGACAGCCACGGCGCCGATGTCTCGCGTCAGGGCGTGCAGCGCGACTTGTTGCCGTTGGTTGAAGGCACGACGGTATCGACCAAGTATGGCATGATCAAGACGGATCACATCCTGTTCATCGCCTCCGGCGCTTTCCATCTTTCCAAGCCCTCCGACCTGATTCCCGAACTGCAGGGGCGTTTCCCGATCAGGGTTGAGCTGGACTCGCTGTCCGTTGCTGATTTCGAGTGCATCCTGACCCAGACCGATGCTTGCCTGACACGGCAGTATCAGGCGCTGCTTGAAACTGAAGGCTTGCAGCTTGAATTTGCCAATGAAGGCATTCGCCGTCTGGCTGAAATTGCCTTTCAGGTGAATGAGAAAACCGAAAACATCGGCGCACGCCGCCTGCACACGGTCATGGAAAAACTGCTGGAAGAGCTATCTTTCGGGACTTTCATGGCCGATCAGGAAAAAGTCGTGATCGATGCCGCCTACGTCAATCAACGTCTTGGCGAACTGGCTGCTGACGAAGACCTCTCGCGCTACGTTCTGTGATGGGTGACAGCCTGGGGCTCAGGCTGGTTGCCATCCTTTTCCCGATTTTCGGGATAGTCGCGGCGGGCTATTTTTACGCCCGCCAGCACAAGCCGGAAATGGCCGTGGCCAACCGGCTGAACATGGATGTTTTCGTCCCGGCGCTGGTGTTTGCGGCGATGGCGGGCAAATCCTTTGATCTGGTCGCCTTTGCACCGCTCGCTTTGGGCGGTTTTCTGGTTCTGGCAAGTTGCGGCCTGCTCGCCTGGCCGATTGCCAGACTGGTTGGCATCCAGCCCAAAACGCTGGTGCCGCCCATGTTGTTCAACAACTCCGGCAACATCGGCCTGCCGCTCGCCGTATTGGCCTGGGGTGAAGAAGCTCTGCCAGCCGCCGTCATCCTGTTCATGGTCGAAAACACACTGCATTTTTCTTTCGGCGCCCGTCTGCTCGACCCGACCACCCGCTTGCTCACCCTGTGGCGCGTGCCTGTCGTTTTTGCTGCAATCGCCGGGTTGACCGTAGCTACTTTCAAAATCGCGATCTGGCAGCCCTTGGTCATGGCGATCAAAATGCTTGGCGATGTCTCAGTTCCTTTGCTGCTCTTTTCGCTGGGCGTACGGATGACCGATGTCTCGTTCAGCGAGTGGAAAGTGGCCACTGGCAGCGCCCTGCTCCGCCCGCTGGCTGGCATGCTGATCGCCGTTGGCGTCATTCAACTGCTGGGACTACAAGGCCGTGAAGCAGCAATGTTGCTGGTCTTCGGCGCACTGCCGCCGGCCGTGCTCAACTTCCTGTTTGCCGAGCGATACAAACAGGAACCGCAGCGCGTGGCGTCGATCGTCCTGATCGGCAATCTGGCAGCGCTGATCTTCCTGCCTCTGGCGCTGGCCTTGGTGCTATGAGTCGCCGTAACGGTTAAGTTGCCGCCGGTCGCGTTTGGTCGGGCGGCCACGCAAATCGGCAGCCGGATCAACCTGCAGTTTGCGATTGGCGCGCTGATCTTCACGCGCCTTGATGCTTTCCGGACTTTCTTCGTACAGCAGGCGCGCCTCCGGTGACGGGCCGCGCTTGTCGGAAAGCGCCAGCACGGTGACTTCCCAGCTTAATTCACTGTTGGCAATTTCCAGTTTTTCACCAAGTTTGATCTCACGCGCCGCTTTGACCCGGGCGCCGTTAACCTGAACCTTGCCGCCGTTGATTGCGTCAGTCGCCAGCGTGCGCGTCTTGAAAAAACGCGCGGCCCAAAGCCACTTATCGAGGCGCATGGCGACTGCTAAGGTAGTTTTCGACCAACGAATACACTGCCGGCACCACCACCAACGTCAGCAAGGTTGAAGAAATCATGCCACCAATCACCGCAATCGACAGCGGTTGATTGGTCTCGGCACCAGCACCAAGTCCCATTGCGGCAGGGAATAGTGCCAAAATCACAGTGGCCGAAGTCATCAGCACAGGACGCATGCGGATCGGGCAGGCATTGTTCAGGGCTTCGTCGATGCCCATCCCGTTCTCGCGCCGTTGATTAGTCAGGTCGACCAGCAAAATCGAATTTTTAGCGACCAAGCCGATCAGCAGGACAAGACCGATCATCGAGTAGATATTCAGCGTCTGCCCGGTGGCCCAGAGCGCCGCGACGCCGCCAATGATGGCAAGCGGCTGGGCAAGCATGACGATCAGCGGTTGCAGGAAGGAGTCGAACTGGCTGGCCAACACCATGTAGAGCAGTGCCATGGCCAACACAAAAGCGAAAGTCATGTACTTGGTAGTTTTGGCAAACTCCTCGGCCTGACCGATCAACTTTACCTGATAGCCGGGTGGCAGATCGACAGCGGCCGCACGCACCTTGGTCACCGCTTCACCTAGCGGAATGGTCGGTGTCGCAAAATAGGTTGCCGAATACTGCAGATCGAAACGGCCAATCACCGCCGGGCCAAGCGTTTCCTTGAAGCTGGCCACCGAGTCGAGGCGCACCAGTTTGCCTTCCTTGTTGCGCAAATAAATTTTGGCGAGATCGGCGGGTTGTGTAAATTCACCTTCACGACCTTTGACCCGAATATCGTAACGCTGGCCGTCACCCACTTCATCGTTGTACTTGGCAAGATCAACACCACCAGTCAGCATGTTGATGGCCGCTGCGACATCACTGGTCGACAGGCCTGCCGAGGCAATGCGCAGGCGGTCCGGCTGAAAAACAAGCTGCGGCAGGTCGAGTTGCAGATCGGTATCGATGCGCCCGCCTAAACCTGGCTCGGCAGCCAGTTTGCCTTGCAGTTCGCGGCCCAATCGACCGACTTCAGCGAGATTTTCGCCAGTCAGCACAAATTGGAGTGGCTCACCGCGTTGACCCTGAACCATCGGGTAAGGCGCGGCAAATACACGCGCCCCCGGAATTTGCGCCAGCTCCTTGCGCAGAATGGGCAATATTTCCTGCTGGCTGATCTTGCGTTGATCGCGAGGCGCCATGCGCGTGACGACTGTACCCTGATTGACCTGACCGGCCGAACCAAGACCGATCAACGCGAATTCAGTAACAATCTCCGGGTGTTTGCGCAGCACTTCCTCAACCATTTTCAGGCGTGAGTCGGTGTAGTCAATTGATGAGCCAAGCGGTGCGCGCAAGGTAACGAGGAAGCGTCCTTCATCCTGTTCCGGGGCGAAGGTTTTACCAACGTTGGCAAAGAAGAAACTACTACTTGTTACGGTCAACAGCGTAAACAGCACAATTTTCCAGCGATTGAGCAAGGACCAGCCAAGCAGCTTGCGGTAAAAGCCATCGAGTCGTTTGAAAGCACCGTCAATGGCGGCGTGAAATCGGCTGTGATGATGTCCTTTTTCACGCACAGTAAGAAAGCGCGAGCAAAGCATAGGCGTCAATGTCAGCGAAACGAAGAGTGAAACCAGCACGCCAAAGGTCACGACAACGGCAAAGGATCGGAAAAACTGGCCGATGATGCCGTTCATGAAAATGACCGGCGCGAAGATGGAAACTAGCGACAAGGTTGCCGCAATTACCGCAAAAACCACCTCATTTGAGCCGTTGACCGCAGCAGTTATCGGGTCGGCATCCAATTCTTCACGGTGGCGGAAAATATTTTCCAGAACAACAATGGCGTCATCAACAACCACACCGATCAGCAGCAACAAACCCAGCAAGGTCAGCGAATTCAAGGTGTAGCCAAAGAAATAAATCACTGAGATGGCACCCAACAGCGAAACGGGGATGGCCAAGGCAATGATCAAGGTCGAGCGCACCGACTGCAAAAACAGCCAGACAACCAGCGCCGCCAGCAAGGTGCCTTCTAGCAGGTGCTCTTTCAACGAATTGACGATTTCGAGAATAAATACTGCATCGTTGGAGACGATATGCAATTGCATGCCCGGCGGCAATTGCGGGCGCAGTTCCTTCTCGATCTTTTCCTTGACCTTGTCGACGATGGCCACCGTATTGGTGTTGGTAACCTTGACGACACCAAGACCGACCGTAGTTTCGCCGTTAAAGCGGGCGAGCTGGCGATTGTCGGTCAAGCCATCAATCACTTCAGCCACTTCCTCAAGACGAACCGGCGCGCCATTCTTCCAGCTGATCACCATCTGCTTGAGGGCATCGATAGAATGGAACTCAAGATCAAGTTTGACCAGGCTTTCGGTTTTCTCACCCACCACAAAACCGCCAGCCATTTGCACGTGTTCCTTGGCAAAGGCATCATTAATATCCTGCGCCGTAACGGCAAGCGCGGCCATCCGGGAAGGTTGCAGCTCAACTCGAATAGTCCGGTCGCGGCGGCCACCCAGGCGGACTTCGCCAACACCGTCGATAGTCTCCAGCCGCTTCTTCAGCACGTTGATCGCGTACTGGTTCAATTGCTGTTGCGTGCGGTCGCCCTGAACAGCCAGCCAGATAATCGGCTGGGCATTGGTTTCAACTTTGGCGACAACGGGCGGATCAACGTCCTTGGGCAAGCGGCGCAACACCTGATTAACCTTGGCCTGCACCTCGTTAAACGCGACGTCGATCTTTTTTTCCAGGTTGAAGGTGATGGCGATCACCGAAACACCGGGCGATGAAGTCGATTGAATATGCTCAATACCCGGCGTTGAATTGACCGAGCTTTCGAGAATATTGGTAATCGACGCATCGACAATGTCCGGGTTGGCGCCCTTGAGCGCCGTGGTGATCGAAACCACCGGAAATTCGATGTATGGATAGCGATCCATGCCGATTCGGTCGTAGCTGATCACACCAAAGAGTACCAGCACTGCGCTCAACATCCAGGCCAGGACGTGGCGCTTGATCGATAACTCAGGCAGTGTCATTTCGGCTTGGAATCAGCATTTTTTGGCGCTTCTTTAACGTTGACCGCAGCCCCTTCGCTGAGAAATCCGGCGCCGTCGAGCGCAATGGTTTCGCCGCCACTCAGACCGCCAGTGATCTCAATTACACCGCGCTGTTTGCTGCCAACCTGCACTACTTGTTGTTTGGCCTTGCCGTCAGCAATCAAATAAACAACCTTGCCTGCCGGCCGCAGCACAACCGACTGTTCAGGCACGACAATAGCTTGGTCCTTCTGACCGGTGACAACCGCCGCATCAACTGAGCCACCGCCTTTCAGCTGACCCGGATTGTTGAACCGGGCAATCACGTCAATCGCCCGATTGCCTTCGCTAACCGTCGGGCGAATATCCTCAACAATACCTTCGATGGCAGCATCCGGAGCCAGCGGGCTGCTGATGCGGACCGGCATCCCGACTTTCAGGCGAGGGGCGGCTGATTCAGGAAAAGGGAGATGGGCGCGCAGCTTGGCGTTGGAAACCAGCTTGAACATGGGGTCGCCAAGTTTGATGTAATCACCCGCTGCAACCAGCTGCTCTTCGACAACGCCATCAAAAGGCGCACTGACGTGGGTCTTGCTCACATTGTTACGTGATAAACCGCTGCGAGCCTGCGCTGTGGCTAACTGGTTTTTCAAGGCATCGCGCTGGGCGCTGACATCATCCAATGCATTTTTCGAAATGAAGTTCTTTTGCACCAGCTCGGTTTGCCGCGCAACAACGCGTTCCTGCTGAACAAGTAGCGCGCTGAGCCGCGCCGCCTCGCCACGATCAGCCTCAACCTGATGCGCCGCATCGCTTGGGTCAATCTGGGCAAGTAACTGGCCCTTTTTCACCGCTTCGCCAGCACGCACCGAAATCTTGATGATTTTTCCGGCAATCTCGGCGCTGATTTTCGGATCGTTGACCGCCTCAAGAGAACCGAGCGTGCGTTCGCTAATTTCCAGAGCAACCGCTTTTGCCTGCGTGGTGGTAATCAGCGTGGGTGGCGCCCCCTTTTTCTCGACAGGCTTTTCGCTACAACCGGCAAGGAAAAGCAAAGCGAGAAGAAGGAAAGCGCCGCACCTCATGCTGGCAGCACCTTTTCACTGGAAAACAACTCTGCGACCGTTTCGCGACGGCGAATTTCAAAAACCCGGTCACCATCAACCATCACCTCAACTGCGCGCGGGCGCGTGTTGTAGTTCGACGCCATTGCCATGCCGTAAGCCCCTGCCGACATCACAGCCAACAAATCCCCCGGTGCCAGACAAAGCGGGCGTGCCAGGCCAAGAAAATCACCTGATTCGCAAACCGGGCCAACCACATCATATGCTGGCGCCGAACCGACACGCGGCACAACAGGCAGAATATCGTGCCAGGCTTCATACAGCGCCGGGCGCATCAGGTCATTCATCGCTGCGTCAATAATCGCAAAATTCTTGCCCTCACCGGGCTTGAGGAATTCGACGCGAGTCAGCAACAACCCGGCATTGCCCACCAGTCGACGACCCGGCTCAAGCACCACCTTCAAACCCCGCCCAGCCAGCTTATCGAGCAGTGGTGTCAGGTAGGAAGCAACGGTCGGTTGAACCTGATCATCCTTGTACTTGATGCCCAAGCCGCCGCCCAGGTCGAGGTGATGAATCTGGATACCCTCTGCGGTCAACTGCTCAATCAGCACCAAAACTCGATCAAGCGCTTCGACAAAAGGCGCGGGGTCTAGCAATTGCGAACCAATGTGGCAATCAATACCTGCGACGGCAATATTTGGTAACGCAGCAGCGGGGCGATATAGCGCCAAGGCATCGTCGTAAGCCACGCCAAACTTCGCCTCTTTGAGGCCGGTAGAAATATAGGGGTGCGTTTTTGGGTCGACGTTGGGATTGACGCGCAGGCTAACTGGCGCCTTTTTGCCACACTGGCCGGCGATTTCGTTGAGCCGCTCGAGTTCGGGAGCGGATTCAATATTGAAACAAAAGATGCCGGCATCCAGCGCCTGTTTCATTTCAGCGGCGGTTTTACCCACACCGGAAAAAACGATTTTTTGCGGATCAGCCCCGGCCGCCAGCACACGTTGCAACTCCCCTCCGGAAACGATGTCAAATCCAGCGCCCATACGAGCAAACAGATTAAGGATTGCCAGATTGGAGTTGGCTTTGACGGCATAGCAAACCAGCGCATCGGCACCGACTGGGTGAGCACGCAAAACGTCTAAAAATTCCTGCAAGGCGCCCTCAAGCGCAGCCCGCGAATAAACGTAGGCAGGGGTGCCGAATTGCTCGGCAATGGCTGGCAGAGAAACAGTTTCGGCGTGCAGAACGCCTTTATTCAGTGAGAAATGGCTCATTGGGGAAGGGCTTTCTTGTCCGTGCTAACATCAGGATCGATTTTTGTGGCAGGAGCGGGTTTGGCTGGTTTCGGGTTACCAAGTAGCGGCTCTGGCGCCGGGCCAGCAGGCAATTCAAGCGGACCTTTGTAGCCACAGGCAGTCAAGGCAAGCGCCAACAAAATGGCTGAAATTTTGAACATAATGACGGACCAGTCAATAGAGGGCAGGATGGTAGCACAGCATGGATGACAAGGAATTCAACCGCTTGGCGGACACCACATTGGCACAGATCGAAGCTGCGCTGGAAGCCAGCGATGCCGTTCTTGATTTTGAACTGCAACACGGCGGTGTGCTTGAAATCGAGTTCGCCAACGGAAGCAAAATAATCGTGAACAAACATGGAGTTGCCAAGGAAATCTGGGTCGCCGCCAAATCCGGCGGCTTCCATTTCCGTCGCGAAGCCGATCTCTGGGTCGACACCCGTGACAACAGCGAATTGTTTAGCAAATTATCCGCTCTCGCCACTTTACAAGCTGGCGAGACGGTCACACTGAACTGATCAGTCGCTCGGCGGCACACTCAAATCAGGCTTTGGTGGCGGCGAGTCAGCGGCTTCGCCAGACTCGACACCCTCTGTACCAGATTCACTGCTAACTTCCTTCGCATTTTCGGCATAGATAAAGTTGCGCCCACGTCCCTCTCCACTTGCAATCAGACCTTCAGGCGCACTTGGCAACTGAACCGGCACATCACGCAGTGCACGACCCATGTAGCCAATCCAGATGGGCAAAGCGGCCGAGCCACCTGTTTCTTTGGCGCCTAGTGTTCTAGGCTGGTCAAAACCGACCCAGGCACAACCAACCACCGTCATCTGGTAACCACAGAACCAGGCATCCATATACTCATTGGTTGTTCCCGTCTTACCGGCCAAATCCTGACGCTTGAGTGTGACAGATGCCCGCGCTGCCGTACCGTAAATCGTTACGTCACGCAGCATGTTGTCCATCATGAAGGCGTTACGCGGATCAATGGCGCGGATTGTCTCCTCCCCGGCAGGCACCGGTGCCGACTGAGCAAGAATCTGATTCTTCTCATCACGTATTTCGCGAATTACGTAAGGGCTGATTTTGTATCCGCCATTGGCAAACACTGAATAGGCAGTCACCATCTGCCAAGGCGTCACTGAGCCAGCCCCCAGCGCCATCGTCAGATAAGGTGGATGCTTGGCCGGATCCAAACCAAAACGCCCGGCATAATCCTGAGCGTAGTGCGTGCCGATTGATTGAAGGATGCGCACCGATACCATGTTTTTCGATTTAGCCAATGCGGTACGCATCTTCATCGGACCTTCATACTTGCCGTCGTAATTGTGCGGCGCCCAATCCTGAGATCCGGTCTGAGCCGAATTGATAACGATAGGTTCGTCATTGAAAATACTATTGGGGTTGTAGCCCTTTTCCAGTGATGCCGAATATATGAATGGCTTAAAACTGGAGCCAGGCTGACGCCAAGCTTGGGTGACGTGATTGAACTTGTTGCGATTGAAATCAAAACCACCAACCAAGGCACGAATTGAGCCATCTTTTGGGTCGACCGCGACAAATGCCGATTCCACTTCAGGCAACTGGGAAATTTGCCACCCTCCCTTGTCGTCTTTCTGGACCCGAACAATTGCCCCACGTTTGATGCGCTTATTAGGAGGCGCTTTGTCATCAAGCATCTTGGCGGCGAATTTCATGGCGTCACCGCTCAGGGTGATGAGCTCTCCCCCTTTGCGATATACCTTGATTTGTTTTGCATCGGCGGCTAGAACCAGTGCCGGCGCAAGGTCACCCGTATCCGAAATATCCTGCAAGGCCAAGTCAATCGCCTCATCCTGCTCCGACTTGAAATCCTTCATTTCCAGATAGGACTCTGCCCCACGGTAACCATGGCGCCGATCGTAATCCATAACACCCTTACGCAAACTGGCGTAAGCCGCCTCCTGCTCGTCCTTGACCAGGGTGGTATAGACCTTCAACCCGCGCGAATAAACCTCTTCAGGGAAACGTTCAGCAGTAATCTGACGCGCCATCTCAGCAATAAACTCGGCATGAACCGAGTAATCCATCATTTCACGTTTGATCACCAGCGCCTCTTTACCGGATTCTTCAAACTGGACATCAGTTATGTAGCCCAGATCGTGCATTCGGCGCAAAACATATTGCTGGCGTATTTTGGCACGCTTGGGATTCACAATCGGATTATAGGCAGAAGGCGCTTTCGGCAAACCCGCCAACATTGCCGCTTCGGCAATCGAAATATCCTTCAATGGCTTCCCATAATAAATCTGGGCTGCAGCCGCAAAACCGTAGGCGCGCTGACCAAGGAAAATCTGATTAATGTATAGCTCGAAAATCTGATCCTTTGAAAGATTGCTCTCTATCTTGAATGAGAGCAAAACCTCATAGAGTTTTCGGGTATAGGTTTTTTCGCCAGAAAGAAAGAAGTTACGTGCAACCTGTTGTGTAATGGTCGACGCTCCTTGTCGCTTGCTGCCACCGGCCAGATTGGTCGCCGCAGCGCGCAAAATGCCCGCGTAGTCGATACCTCCATGCTGGTAAAAGCGATCATCCTCAGCAGCAAGAATCGCTTGCTTCATGACTTTTGGCACATCACCGATAGTCACTACCGCCCGACGCTCTTCACCAAACTCACCAATCAGGTGACCATCCGCAGAGTAAATACGCAACGGGATTTTTGGTCGATAATCGGTAAGAACATCAAGCGACGGCAAGTTAGGATACGCCATGACAAGAACAATCACGGCAATAGCAATCCCGATGGCTACCAGACCAAGCAGCAAAACAAAGGGATAAATGGCAACTCTGAGTGCCGTTGGTAGCGAATTCAAGATAAAACAAGCCAAAAATGCGTTGCATGGATTATACGCCGTCGCTCTAGTCAACCGCGAAAACGCTTTACATGCCCAAGGCTTGTTGCTAGCATCTGAAGTGAATTATTGGTTGTTTGCCTAACATCGCATTTCTTAAGGACTTTTTGGGGGTCTGGTGCGCTTCGATATCTCAGCGTTGTTGAATCCAAAGTCGCGTTCCCTTCTTGGCCTGGACATTAGTTCCTCAGCCGTCAAGATGGTTGAGCTTGCGGCAAGTGGAAAAGAAAGTTATCGCGTCGAGCGTTACGCCATTGTGGTGTTGCCCAAGGATGCCGTGTCTGATGGCAATATAGCCAATCTGGATGGCGTCGTAGACGCCGTTAAACGCGCCTGGAAACAGCTCGGCACATCAACCCGCAATGTCGCGATGGCCTTGCCGGGTTCAGCTGTTATTACCAAGAAAATCATTGTTCCCGCAGGCCTGCGCGAAGACGAACTTGAAGCCCAAGTTGAATCGGAAGCTAACCAGTACATCCCGTTTTCAATCGATGAAGTCAATCTTGACTACCAAGTGATTGGCCCGGCACCCGCCGTCCCGGACGAAATCGAAGTCCTGATCGCCGCTTCCAAAAAAGAACGCGTTGAAGACCGGGTTGCCGTCGCTGACGCCTCGGGACTTAAAGCCGTCGTCATGGATGTCGAATCACTCGCCGCACTTGCCTCTTTCGAGCTAATCGAACGCCAACTACCTGACAACGGGAAAAATCAAACAATCGCATTGATCGATTCTGGATCAAACGTCATGAACCTGACGGTAATGCGCAATGGCCAACAAATTTATGCCCGAGAACAAGCCTTTGGTGGCTCTCAACTGACTCAGGATATTTGCCGCCATTACGGCATGAGCTATGAAGAAGCCGAGCTTGCCAAACGCTCCGGAAATTTACCGGAGGGTTATGAAACAGAATTGCTCATGCCCTTTATGGAAAATCTGGCACTGGAAGTCTCTCGAGCCCTCCAGTTCTTCTTCACATCCACACAATACAACCAAGTCGATCACCTTATACTGGCTGGCGGATGTGCGGTTATTCCAGGCATCGATGAAGTCGTTGCAACAAGAACTCAAGTCAGCACTCTGATTGCAAATCCGTTTGCCAATATGGAACTCTCGGACCGCGTAAAATCTCGTAGCCTGCTCGCCGACTCATCGTCCCTGCTGGTTGCCTGCGGCTTGGCCATGCGGAGGTTTGATCCCTCATGATACGAATTAACCTCCTGCCTCACCGCGCAGAAGCCAAAAAGGCGAGAAGACAGCAGTTTTTTGTTCTTGCCGGCCTGATCACTGTGCTTGGCGCATTAGTTGTTTTTGCTATTTACACCGTAATCGCCAGCAATATTTCTGACCAAGACAGCAACAATGAATTCCTTAAGCGCGAGATCGCAGTACTTGACAAACAAATAGATCAGATCAAGCGACTAAAAGAACAAACTCAAGCTCTTCTCGCTCGGAAGCAAGTTATCGAAAACCTGCAACGAGATCGAGGTGAAACTGTCTATCTCCTTAGCGAATTGGTCAAACAGACACCGGACGGTATTTACTTGAAATCGCTAAAGCAGGATGGCTTAAGGGTAAACCTGACAGGCTACGCGCAATCAAATGCCCGCGTATCAACTTTGATGAGAAATCTTGAAGCATCGCCTTGGCTGGAAAATCCTCAACTAATTGAAGTCAAGGCTCTAATGCTCAATGGCCGGCGGATAAATGAGTTTGCCATGAACATTTCGATGACTCGGGTCAAACCTGACGACGGGAAGGGCAAAAAATGAAAATAGCTGCCCCAAGCCTACCAAAATCTTTGCCAAAGATAGCTGTGCCAAAAATTGATTTCCACTCCATCGTTGACGATTTCAGACATTTAAATCCAAACGATCCTGGTGCTTGGCCAGTCGTACCCAAGGTCACGGTACTATTGAGTTGGTTTATTCTAATTTTGCTTGCCGGTTGGTGGTTCCTCTGGAACGATCAACTAACCGAACTCGACACCAAGGCCAAGGAAGAAGAAACCCTCAAACAGCAATTTATTGACAAAAAACGTCAAGCCATCAACCTTGACCTATATACCCAACAGCTAGCTGAAATTGATAGATCTTTTGGTGCGTTGCTTAAACAACTGCCTAATAGGTCAGAAATAGAGGCGCTATTGATTGAGGTCAACCAAGCGGGTCTCGGTCGAGGTTTACAATTTGAGCTATTCAAGCCAGGGCAGGAGCAACTTAAAGATTTTTACGCCGAATTACCTATCGCTGTAAAAATCAACGGCGGCTATCATGACTTCGGAACATTTGCCGCAGACATTGCCAAGCTACCAAGGATCGTTACGCTTAACAACATTTCAATTGCCGCAGGAAAAGATGGCGCATTGACGCTTGATGCAACAACCAAGACCTTCCGCTATCTGGATGACGAAGAAGTGGCTCGACAAAAGAAAGCCGCACAAGGAGCCAAGAAGTGAAGCGACTGACTACAATCGCATTGTGCATTTCGTTGAGCGCCTGCTCAAGCGGGGAACATGAAACTCTTCGGCAGTGGATGGATGAAAACTCAAAAGATCTTCGTCCCAACATCCCAAAACTTCCTGAAGTGAAGCCCTATCAGGCTGTTCCATATGACACTCAGAGCTTGCTTGACCCATTCAAAAGCAGCAAGATCGAACCTGAATCAAAATACAAACAAGCTGGGAAGGGGAGCATGTTCCAGCCTGATTTTGATGCCAGAGAAATGCGTAATAGTGTGCTTGAAAAGTATCCGCTTGAGTCCCTGAAGATGATTGGTTATTTAAATGTCAACAAACGACAATTGGCAGTTATTCAGGTTGATGACAAGGTGAAGCAAGTCAAGATTGGAGAGTACATAGGACTCGATTTTGGCATGGTGACGCAAATTTCTGATCGTGAAGTGAAATTACGTGAATTAATACAAGATGCTGCTGGAGACTGGAGCGAGCGCGAAAGCTCGCTTTTCCTGCAGAGCAAGGAGGGAAGCAAGAAATGAATTTCTTTAAAAATGCTTTGTCTGTACTAACCGCATCGTTCCTTGTTATATCAAGCAACATTTATGGACAAAATTTATCCTCAAATACGATTGAGACAATAAATGTTGCACAACAAGGGCAAGATATTGCAATAAAAATTGATTTAAAAGAACCCATATCTGTCCCACCTGCAGGATTCAGTATTGCAAACCCCGCAAAAATTGCCTTTGATTTTTCCTCTACAACAAATGGCCTAGGCAAAAATTCTCAGTCTATTAACGAAGGTGACTTGCGCAGTTTAAACATTGTTCAAGTAGGCGAACGCACTAGACTAGTATTAAATCTTGCTCGCAACATGAATTACACAACACGCCTTGAAGGCAAGTCGCTGTATGTCATATTGACGCCACTTACGGGCACAGGGGGTTCGTTAGCGCAGCGTGTTACTCACTTTACTACAGAAAGTCTTATTGGGAAAAAGCACTCTGTTCACGATGTTTCCTTTCGACGAGGAAGGGATGGTGAAGCAAGAATTGTCGTTGATTTAAGTGATTCAGGAACAGGGATTGATATCCGCCAGCAAGGTACATCACTCGTAGTTGAATTTGCCAAAACAAATCTACCAGAACATCTCCGTCGAAAACTAGATGTAACCGATTTTGGAACCCCCGTAACTACGGTTGAAACAAAGACTCAAGGCGACAATACGCTGATGAACATTTCACCGAAGGGCTTATGGGAGCATAACGCCTATCAAAGTGACAACCAATTCATCATTGAAGTCAAAAAAATAGTCGAAGATCCAAATAAATTAGTCCAGGGAACCAAAATTGGCTATCAAGGACCACGAGTTAGCATCAACTATCAAAATGGAGATGTTCGCGCCCTGCTTAGGCTAATGGCTGAAGAACTAGGTTTGAATGCGGTTATAAGCGAAACGGTTTCAGGCACAACCACCTTGGTTTTGAAAGATGTTCCAGCTGATCAAGTGGTTGACATCATATTTCAGCAAAAGGCGCTGGATATGAGGAAAAATGGAAATGTTATTCTTATAGCACCAAGAGATGAAATTGCCACAAAGGAAAAACTCGAATTTGAATCGAAGCAGCAAATTGGGGAACTTGAACCCTTGCGCACAGAAGCTTTCCAAATTAACTATCAAAAAGCAGAGGCTCTTCAGAAATTACTTACAGACGCCAATCAGCGCATGCTTTCAAAACGAGGTAGTGCGGTAGTTGATGCTCGAACTAATACATTATTTATCAATGACACGTCGACAAGACTAGAGGATGTTAGAAAAGTAGTTTCACGAGTTGATGTTCCGGTACGCCAAGTTATGATCGAGGCGCGAATAGTTGAGGCAAGTGATGCATTTTCACGCAATTTAGGCGTGCGACTAGGTTACAGTAGTCCATATAGCCAAGGTCCGAGCACAAACAAATTAGCAATCGGTGCTAATTACCAAACAACAGGCCAAAATGTTCAATACATTTCCACGGATCCAGTAACGGGCACCCAATCTGTAAAAAGCTTGGTTCAAGGAACACCTAGTTATCCGCTTATGCAGCAAGTTAATTTACCAGCAACCCCAAGAAGTGGAGTAGCTGGAGCTTTATCATTTTTACTTTACAATAGTTCATTAACTGAACTTCTGGGCTTAGAAATCACAGCGTTAGAAGCCGATGGCAGAGGGAAAATAATATCGAGTCCCAGAGTAATGACAGCAGATCAGGTTGAAGCGCTTATTGAGCAAGGTGTTGAAATTCCATATCAGCAAGCAACCAGTTCCGGCGCGACCAGTGTAGCATTCCGAAAAGCAAACCTTGCTCTCAAAGTCAAACCACAAATCACACCTGATGGGAAAATCACCCTCACACTCGACGTAAACAAAGACTCACCAAATCCAACACTACAAACAGGATCAGGTGTTGCCATTGACACAAAGCATGTAAAAACGGAAGTCTTAGTTGATAACGGTGGCACAGTTGTCATAGGTGGGATATATACACAATCAACAAAAAATCAAACTCAAAAACTTCCGTGGTTAGGCGATATTCCGATGCTGGGCTGGCTATTTAAAAACAATGAAATAATTGATGATAAAACTGAGTTGCTAATATTTATTACTCCAAAGATTGTCAGTGAAAAACTGGGCATGAACTAAACTAATCTTTATCTGCCTACTAGGGCCGGAATTCCGGCCCTTTTTTTGTGAATTTCACCATTGGTTACAATCTATCAGTGCAATCGAATCACAACATCTATCTAATCGGCCTAATGGGGGCTGGAAAAACGACTGTAGGGCGCCAGCTTGCAAGGCGGCTGGGACGACCATTTTTCGACTCCGACCACGAAATTGTGGCCCGAACGGGGGTAGCCATTCCTACAATCTTCGAGATTGAAGGTGAAGACGGTTTCCGACGTCGGGAGGCACAAACCATTGCTGAACTAACATCAGGTGAAAATCTGGTTATGGCGACCGGCGGCGGGGTAGTGCTGAATCCAGAAAATCGACAATTGCTTCATGACACGGGTTGGGTTGTATATCTCAACGTGCCACCGGCCTTACTCTTTGAGCGTACGCGCCACGATAGAAATCGTCCGTTACTTAGGGTGGCTGACCCGTTAGCCAAGCTGGAGGAACTCCACGCGATCCGCGATCCACTTTATAGGGAAATCGCTCACATCACGATCGAGGGTGGTCGCTTAGTGGCCTCCGGAATAGTTCAGCATCTTTTGCGAGAGTTCAATCGTTTATGCAAACCCTGAAAGTGTCGCTCGCCGAGCGCAGCTACCCGATTCATATCGGCGCAGATATCCTCACTAGGAGTGATCTCCTTTTGCCGCATCTAAAGCAAAAGAAAGCGGTGGTTGTAACCAACGTTACTGTAGCGCCGCTGTATCTTGATTGCCTGATGGAAACACTTGCCAATATTGATGTTTCTGCGTTGCCTATTATTCTTCAGGATGGCGAAAACCATAAAAACTGGGAAACGCTGAATCTGATTTTTGACGCCCTGCTTGACTCACATTGCGAGCGAAGCACGACTTTGATTGCACTTGGCGGTGGGGTTATCGGTGACATGGGGGGATTTGCCGCCTCTTGCTATCAGCGTGGCATGCCATTTATCCAAATACCGACTACGCTTTTATCCCAAGTCGACTCGTCAGTGGGTGGCAAGACTGCTATCAATCACCCGCTTGGCAAGAACATGATTGGTGCTTTTTATCAGCCCAAACTGGTACTAGCTGACATTTCCACACTAGACACTCTTGCGGATCGCGAATTACGTGCTGGTTTGGCTGAAGTTATCAAATATGGGCTGATTCGTGATCCGGAATTTTTTGATTGGCTGGAAATAAATATCGAGGCTCTGTTAAAACGTGATCGTGAAGCACTGGCATATGCCGTCTATCGTTCATGTTCCAACAAGGCCGAAGTTGTGGCAGCAGATGAACGCGAAACGGGAGAGCGGGCGCTCCTCAACTTGGGGCACACCTTTGGCCACGCCATTGAGACCGGCATGGGCTATGGTGAATGGCTACATGGCGAAGCGGTATCCGCCGGCACGCTCATTGCTATGGATTTATCGCAGCGATTGGGAATGGTTACGGTCGACGAGGTTTTTCGGGTAAAAAATATATTCACCCGTGCCGGCCTGCCAATTAGTGCTCCCGGATTGGGTGCCGAGCGTTATCTTGAGTTGATGCGGCATGACAAAAAGGTTCAAGACGGGAAATTACGTCTTGTTCTTCTTGAAAAAATTGGAAAAGCAGTCATTTCCGATGCCGCCAGCGAAAAGGAAATACTCGCGTCGATCAACGCTGTATGCACCTGATCGGGGTTTTCGGAATCTCATCCGTGCCGAATTGGTGCATCGCAGCATCTTGAATCGATAGGGTTTTGCCAGTATATTTCATGGTTGCCCTAAAATTTTCGCATAGGCCTGAGTCAACATTATGACTTTTGGCTTTTTTTATCGTCAGCCAGTGTTGGCTGAGCACTCTGAAGGAATGCGTGTGATGGAATCGGCTTTACCTGAGCGGCAGGGTTTGTACGACCCAGCCAACGAGCACGACGCTTGCGGCGTGGGCTTTGTCGCCCATTTCAAAGGACAAAAGAGTCATAGCATCGTCGAGCAAGGTTTGTTGATCCTGAAAAATCTGGATCACCGAGGCGCGGTTGGTGCCGACCCTCTGCAAGGCGATGGAGCCGGCATTCTGCTGCAAATTCCGGATCAGTTCTATCGCGAAGAAATGCAAAAGCAAGGCGTAGATCTGCCGCCGCTTGGCGAATACGGCGTCGGCATGGTTTTCCTGCCGCAAGAGGCCGCTTCGCGACATGCTTGTGTCGAGGAAATCGAGCGCTCAATCAAGGCTGAGGGGCAAGTCATTCTTGGCTGGCGCGAAGTACCGGTAAATCGTGAAATGCCAATGTCGCCGACAGTGCGCGCCAAAGAACCAGTTATTCGTCAGGTTTTTGTCGGTCGAGGCCCTGATATTTTTGTGACGGATGCACTCGAACGCAAGCTCTACATAATTCGCCGTCGTGCTGCGAACGCCATTAAGTCGCTCAAGCTCAAGCATGGCCAAGAATTTTACGTACCGTCATTTTCGGCCCGTACCGTTAATTACAAAGGCTTGTTATTAGCAACCCAAGTCGGCGTCTACTATCTCGACTTGCAGGATAAACGCACAACGTCAGCCTTGGCGCTGGTGCACCAGCGTTTCTCGACCAATACGTTCCCAACCTGGGATCTGGCGCACCCCTTCCGTTACATCGCCCACAACGGCGAAATCAATACGGTGCGCGGTAACGTGAACTGGTTCAAGGCTCGCGAACAAGCGATCTCCTCGCCGATTCTTGGTGAAGATCTGAAGAAAGTCTGGCCGCTGCATTACCCCGGTCAATCAGACTCTGCGTCTTTCGATAACGCGCTTGAACTGTTGGTCATGGGCGGTTATTCAATGGCCCAGGCCGTCATGCTCATGATCCCGGAAGCTTGGGAAAAGCACACGACGATGGATGAAAATCGTCGTGCTTTCTACGAATATCACGCCGCAATGATGGAACCGTGGGATGGCCCCGCTGCCGTTGCATTTACCGACGGTCGCCAGATTGGTGCAACGCTGGATCGTAATGGTCTGCGTCCAGCCCGCTATCTCGTTACCGACGACGATTTTGTTGTCATGGCATCAGAATCTGGCGTATTGCCGATTCCGGAAAAGAAAATCGTCAAAAAATGGCGTTTGCAGCCGGGCAAAATGTTCCTGATTGATCTTGAACAAGGCCGCATCATCGACGACAAAGAATTGAAGGATGCGCTCTCCAGAGCCAAGCCTTATCGTGAATGGATTGATAAAATCCGAATCCGTCTCGACGAAGTACCCGCTGCTGACGAAATGACCGATGCCGCGCCCGCTTCCTTGCTGGATCGCCAGCAGGCATTTGGCTATACGCAGGAAGACATCAAGGTCATTCTTGAGCCAATGCTGCAAAACGGTGAAGAGCCAACCGGCTCAATGGGTACCGACTCTGCGCTGCCAATTTTGTCAGCCAAGAACAAGACCCTATACACCTATTTCAAGCAGCTTTTTGCTCAGGTGACCAACCCGCCAATCGACCCGATTCGTGAAGAACTGGTCATGTCGCTGGTGTCCTTTGTTGGCCCGAAGCCAAACTTGCTGAACACGACCGATATCAACCCACCGATTCGTCTTGAAGTATCCCAGCCGGTGCTGACAGCAACCGATATGGAAAAGCTGCGCCATATCCACAAATACACTTCCGGCAAGCTGAGTTCTTTTGAACTGGATATTTGCTATCCGGTTGCCTGGGGCAAGGATGGCGTTGAAGCTCGTCTTGCTTCCCTGGCTGCCGATGCTGAAGATGCAGTTCGTTCCGGCGCCAACATCCTGATCGTTTCTGACCGCAAGCTGGACGAAACGCACGTTGCGATTCCTGCCCTGCTTGCCACCTCAGCCATTCACCAGCATTTGGTGAAAAAAGGTTTGCGCACCAGTTCTGGCCTCGTGGTTGAAACCGGTTCGGCTCGTGAAACGCATCATTTTGCGCTACTCGGCGGTTACGGTGCCGAGGCGGTCCACCCCTATTTAGCGCTCGAAACCATTGAAAGCTTTGCCAAGGGCGATGCTGAAAAGGCTGAGAAATACGTCAAGAATTACGTCAAGGCCATCGGCAAGGGCCTGATGAAGGTGATGTCCAAAATGGGCATTTCAACCTACATGTCCTATACCGGCGCACAAATTTTCGAGGCTATCGGACTCCAGAAGGATTTTGTCGAAAAATACTTCACCGGCACACCATCGAACATTGAAGGCATCGGTGTCTTTGAGGTTGCGGAAGAGGCTATTCGTCAACATACCGAAGCCTTCTCAACGGATCCGGTATTGGCCACCATGCTTGATGCCGGCGGCGAGTATAACTACCGCACCCGTGGCGAAGAGCACATGTGGACGCCGGATTCGATCGCCAAGCTACAACATGCGACCCGCTCGAACAAGACAGAAACCTATAAGGAATACGCCCAACTGATCAACGATCAGACGAAGCGTCACCTGACTTTGCGTGGCCTGTTTGAATTCAAGCCCTCGGGCAATGCGATTCCTTTGGACGAAGTTGAATCAGCCAAGGAGATCGTCAAGCGTTTTGCCACTGGCGCCATGTCGCTCGGCTCGATTTCAACTGAAGCACATTCAACATTGGCGATTGCCATGAACCGTATTGGTGGCAAATCGAATACCGGTGAAGGTGGCGAAGATGCCAAGCGCTTCCTGCCCGTCAAGGGCGGCGCAATGCTCTCGGATATCATCGGCAAAAACCGGATAGAGCGTGATTTGCAGCTCAAAGACGGCGACTCACTACGTTCCGCCATTAAGCAGGTTGCGTCCGGTCGTTTCGGTGTGACCACAGAGTATTTGGTAAATGCTGACCAAATCCAGATCAAGATGGCGCAAGGCGCCAAGCCGGGTGAAGGTGGTCAGCTTCCGGGCCACAAGGTTTCCGAGTACATCGGCTTCTTGCGTCACTCAGTACCGGGCGTCGGCCTGATTTCACCCCCGCCACATCACGACATTTATTCCATCGAAGATTTGGCACAGCTGATTCACGATCTAAAAAATGCTAACTCCAAGGCCTCCATCTCGGTGAAGCTGGTGTCCGAAGTTGGTGTCGGCACCGTTGCTGCCGGTGTTGCCAAAGCCAAGGCCGATCACGTCGTGATTGCTGGTTTTGACGGTGGCACGGGTGCTTCGCCACAATCCTCGATCAAGCATGCTGGTACGCCATGGGAACTTGGCTTGGCGGAAACCCAACAAACGCTGGTTCTGAACCGCCTGCGTAGCCGTATCCGCGTCCAGGTTGATGGCCAGATGAAGACCGGCCGCGACGTGGTTATCGGGGCCCTGTTGGGTGCTGATGAATTTGGTTTCGCTACCGCACCGCTGGTGGTTGAAGGCTGCATCATGATGCGCAAGTGTCACCTCAACACCTGTCCGGTTGGCGTTGCCACGCAAGACCCTGTCCTGCGCAAACGCTTTACCGGTCAGCCAGAACATGTCGTCAATTACTTCTTCTTCGTTGCTGAAGAAGTGCGTGAAATCATGGCACAACTGGGTATTCGCAAGTTTGACGACCTTGTTGGCCGCGCTGATCTGCTTGATACCCGTCCGGGCATTGAACACTGGAAAGCCAAGGGTCTCGATTTCACCAAGGTTTTCTACCAGCCGAACGTTCCAACCGATGTTTCGCGCCGTCACACTGAAATTCAGGACCACGGCCTCGACAAGGCGCTTGATCACAAGCTGATTAAAGAAGCCAAGTTGGCGCTTGAAAAGGGCCAGAAAGTCCAGATCGAAACGACCATTATCAACGTCAATCGTACCTGCGGCACCATGCTCTCGGGCGAAGTTGCACGCCGTTATGGCAACGATGGACTGCCGGATGACACCATCCATGTCAAACTGACTGGTACTGCTGGTCAGGCTTTTGGTGCATTCCTGGCCAAGGGCGTCACATTAGAATTGACGGGCGAAGGTAACGACTACGTTGGCAAGGGTTTGTCCGGTGGTCGCATCATCATCAAGCCGAGCCCGGATTTCCGTGGCAACACGCAAGAGAACATCATTGTCGGCAACACCGTCATGTACGGCTCAACCGATGGCGAAGCTTTCCTGGCCGGCGTGGGTGGTGAACGCTTTGCGGTGCGTAACTCCGGCGGTACCGCTATCGTTGAAGGCGTCGGCGATCACGGTTGCGAATACATGACCGGTGGTACGGTTGCCGTTCTTGGCATGACCGGCCGCAATTTTGCCGCAGGCATGTCCGGTGGTATCGCTTACGTTCTTGACGCAGATGGCAGCTTCAAAACTCGCGCCAATCTGGCACAGGTTGCTTTGGAAAAAGTGTTGCCGGCCAGCCGTCAAACCGGCGAACCGCTGCACAACGGCATTGCTGACGAAACCCAGCTCAAAGAGTTGATTACCCGTCATGCCGAATATACCGGCAGCCTGACCGCCAAGGCGCTACTCGCCGACTGGGATGCCAGCCGCGAGAAGTTCGTCAAAGTTTATCCGCATGAGTACA
>ERZ724510.198-NODE-198-length-34425-cov-8.951353_pt1 | contig 34425 bp, 39 predicted proteins | sample MGYA00376043_ERZ724510 | MGnify/ENA primary metagenome ERZ724510 (study PRJEB28724, sample SAMN07190888) | wastewater metagenome | isolation source: influent of sewage treatment plant in Hong Hong | place: USA: Christiansburg, Virginia | collected 2016-03-01 ... | reverse complement strand
TGGAGTCAAAAGGGAATCCTGAGAATAAAAAAAGGGCGCCACATGGCGCAATTGATACCACCCTGCCCATCGAGATTGGCCTGACATCAGAACATCTGGCACAAACTGCAAAGGCAAGGACTAAAACACCGACCAACCCAACCTGCTTTAGGTCGAGCAATTTCGGTTAAATCTTCAAATTCCGCATGTGCGGGGACGAGAAAATGGTTCCAACGTGTGGAATGTGTCGATTTTTAATCTTCTTCGGCTCCAAATACAAGCGAAAGCTCGCTGACATTTGAAGTATTTACTTTCTCACCCTCACGGACCAACTATTAGCATCAGTCCAATATTTTCAAATTTTGAATTTATTGATACCTAATCTCATGCTATGAAATTAACGCGCATGTTGACTTTCAATTTTTGAATATTTCGACAACGCATCTCACATGTTGAAATATTTCTTTGCTTTATTTTCAAATTTTGAATATTTTGCTTCTTACTCTCACCAGACGGAATCATGAACAAAAGTAAGGGCACGATCACGGTTCGGCTCTCCTTGAACGTGGAGATGCGCGACCTCCACTATGTCTATCAGCGACTAGCAAGCTCGCCAACCGAAGTAGAACGACGCCACGAACTCAAGCAAATTCTGTTTGAGTTCCAGTACCTAAAGCAGAACGCCGAGAAAGGTTCAGCCACGGCGGAGCAGAGCCAACCTGTGAATTCTCCTGCGCCAACCCACACTATCGATCGAGAACGCAAACCGGTGATCGCGACACTTGAGCCTAAGAAAGGGTTCGTCTATACGGGCTCCAACATGTACCCGAAAGACCAGCTCTACTAAGGCCCACAATGACACAAGCATCTATCACACTATCCGCCTGCGCCAACACCCACCAGACGCACCGACTGGGAGACTCAGTTCACTTCACACTTCAAGGCAAGGGCGGCGTGGGCAAGTCGTTAGTGGCTTCGATTTTTGCTCAATATCTTTCTAACAGACATTCTGACCTTAAATGTTATGACACCGATCCGGTTAATCAAACCTTTCATGGATATTCCGGACTTAATGTTTCACATCTAGTTTTGATGAAGGGGTCTAAAATCGACGAGCACCAGTTTGATGCCTTGATGGATGATATTTATAAGAATCAGCGTGCATTTTTTGTTGATAATGGATCATCCAGCTTTTTGGCATTAACCAATTATTTTGGCGAGAATGACACGTTTGAAATCATCAGCGAAACAGGCAAAGAGGTTGTTATTCACTATGTTGTGACGGGTGGCCAAGCAATGGATGAAATTTTCACAGGACTTTGAAAAAAGGAACTCGGCGACCGCCCAAATTTGGGCGGTCGCCGGGCCAGCAGGTTTTGAGATCGGCCCCCAGCGAAGGGATCAATTTTGGAAGGCAGGTTCCGACCCAAAGCAGTCCTTCAGCTATTTTTTCAGCGTTGTCATTTCATTGAAAGCGATTGGTCACGCGAAAATTGCAGTGAGGCCTGTTATCGGCACATCCGATCGATTCGATTGATCTATGAGATCCAACTAAAAAACTGGAATTCCTCAGACTGCTCAAACACGACAGTCTTACCCATGCCCTTGCCACCAAACTGAAGTCACAGCAAAAGCTGTACTTCAGCAAGGTTCGCAGCATGATTGAAAACACCCCAAATAAGAAAAATTCAGACAAGGACGCAGAGCAATACGATGTAGTTATTGTTGGTGCCGGTATTTCAGGCATATGCAGTGCTCATGCGTTACGCCAAGCGTTTCCCGAGAAGCAATTTCTGATTTTGGAGTCACTGGAAACATTCGGTGGCACCTGGCACATCCACAACTACCCAGGCACCCGGTCAGACAGTGACCTCTTCACATTCGGTTATGGGTTCAAACCGTGGATCGGCAATCCAATTGCGACCCGGCAGCAGATTCTGGATTACTTGGGCTCCGTGATCGCGGACGCCAATCTGGCACCCCACATCCGTTACAAGCACCGCGTCCGTTCTGCCGATTGGTCAAGCGCATCGAACACTTGGTCTTTGGAGGTCGAGAGCGCTGGAGGTCAGAGACGGATGAACATCCAGACAAATTTTCTCTGGATGTGCCAAGGCTACTACCGCCACAGCCATGGCTATACGCCCGCATGGCCGGGGATGGACCGTTTCAAGGGCCAGGTGATTCACCCGCAAAACTGGCCTGAGGACTTGGATCTCACGGACAAACGCGTCACCGTCATTGGCTCTGGTGCGACAGCGGCCACACTGATCCCCGCCATGGCCGGGCAATGCGCGCATGTCACCATGCTCCAAAGAACGCCGACTTACTTTGCAACGGGTCGCAACAGCGATGCACTGGCCGAAGAGTTGCGCAGCCTGGGCATTGATGAAACGTGGATTCACGAAATCATGCGCCGCAAAGTCGTTCGGGAGCGTGCCGACATCATTGAGAAAGCCAAAAGCCATCCCGATGTGATGAAGAAACACCTGATCGCAGGTGTCAAGGCTTGCCTGCCTGAAGGGTTTGATGTCGATAAACATTTCACCCCGCCCTACAGACCATTTCAGCAAAGGGTGGCTTTTGTGCCTGACGGTGACTTGTTCAAAGCCTTCAGCTCAGGCCAGGCTTCGGTGGTCACCGACCATATCGAGCATTTCGATGACAAGGGCATCCAGCTGAAAAGTGGTGAGCGCGTCGATTGCGATGTTGTTGTCACTGCCACGGGTTTTGAGTTGTCTGTGATGGGAGAAATTCCGTTTTCGGTAGATGGCCAATCTGTCAACTTTGCTAAGACGGTGAGCTACCGAGGGATCATGTTCACAGGCGTTCCCAACATGGCATGGGTTTACGGTTATGGGCGCTACAGCTGGACCTTGCGCGCCGAACTCATTGCCCAATTTGTCTGCAAGTTGTTGCATCACATGCAAGAGCACCATTTGGCCAGCGTCAAACCGTCCATCCGTGCAGAAGACACCGACATGCAACTGCTCCCGTGGACCGATCTGCAGGACATGAACGCCGGTTATGTCTTGCGCGGCGTTGACCGCATGCCCAAACGCGGCAGCAAGCCGGAATGGCAGCACAGCCAGGATTACTTGTATGAAAGCGAAGTCCTGCCGAACGTGGACTTCTCGGATGAGATTTTTGTCTACACGGCTGCAGCCCAACACGCACAGCACGCTTGATCAATCACACCCTGGAAATCAACCATGAAAAACTTCACCGGAAAAGTGGCCGTCATCACGGGCGGTGGCTCGGGCATTGGCAAAGCACTGGCCATGGCCGCCGCCAAGCGCGGCATGAAATTGGCTTTGCTCGACATCCAAGGCGATGCCTTGGCCCAATCTGTGGATGAATTGCACCAGATGGGCGCCGTAGCGTTGGGCATCACCGCCGATGTCTCGGATGCTGCAGCGATGCAAACCGTTGTCGAGCAAATAGAAGCCCATTACGGTGCCATCCATGTGGTCTTCAACAACGCAGGGGTGACATCGTCTGGCCCGGTTTGGGAAAGCACAGAAAAAGACTGGGATTGGCTGCTGGGCATCAACCTCAAAGGCGTGGTCAATGGGGTGCGCAGCTTCACACCCAAAATGCTGGCAGCAGCAGCCTCAGACAAAGCCTACGAGGGCTGCGTGGTCAATACCGCCTCTTTGGCGGGCATCCTGGCAGGCCCGGGCATGGGCATCTACAGTGTCTCCAAGCATGCGGTCGTTGCACTGTCGGAGTGCCTGCACTATGACTTGCAGCTAGTGTCCCCTCAAGTCAGGGCAGCTGTGCTCTGTCCTTCCTATGTCCCTACTGCGATTGGCAATTCCGATCGCAACAGACCTGCGCATCTTCTGAACGAAAAACCACCCACCAAGGCGCAAATGGCTTCCTTAGCGGCCGCGCAGCAAGCCGTGGCGCAGGGAAACATCACTGCGACAGAAGTGGCCGAGATTACTTTCAAGGCCATTGAGCAAGGATGTTTTTACATCTTCCCGAGTCCCGAAGGCCTGGCTTTGTTCAAGCTTCGCTCGGACAACATTCTGAATCAAGTCACACCAGAGTTTCCGTACGAGCTGTTTCCTGCGATGAAAGATCGACGTGACCGCATGCTGGCGGCGCAAGCCAAAACCTGAATTTCCCTGACCTGTTCCAACATACTCAACCAAGGAGACATAACCATGATTCGCTTTTCTCGCCGCTCTGTACATTTCGCAACACTTGCACTCGTTATCGCGGGATTTTTCGCATCCGGCTCAACATTCGCGCAATCAACTTATCCCAACAAGCCCGTCAAAATCGTGTTGCCTTACCCCGCTGGCGGTGGTTCAGACGCCGTGGCTCGGATGATCGCAGACAAGCTGCAACAGGCTTGGGGCCAGCCCGTGGTGGTGGACAACAAACCCGGTGCGTCAGGCATCATCGGCACACAGCAAGTGGTCAGAACGGCGGCCGATGGCTACACCTTGCTGTATCACAACACGGTGCTGATTCAGCAGCCATCCATGATGGAGAAGCTGCCCTACGATCCATTGAAAGACCTGCAGCCTGTTACTGTGACCTTGAAGACCAACAACCTCTTCGTCGTCCCAGCCAGCTCGCCTGCCAAGACGCTCAAGGAGTTCATCGATCTGGCCCGTTCCCAGACTGCGCAAGGCAGCTATGGCAGTTACGGCATCGGCAGCGCAGCGCATTTGAATGGCGAACTGTTCAAGCAACAAACCGGGCTGGATTTGACGCATGTAGCTTTCCAGGGTTCGGCTCCGATGATCACCAACCTGATTGGCAATCAGCTGCCCAGCGCATTCATCGATATTCCTTCGGCACTGCCGCACATGAAAAACTTGCGGCCTCTGGCTGTTGCGGGCACCCAACGTCCCCCGGAGTTGTCGAATGTCCCCACTTTCACGGAGCTGGGTTACAAATCATTTGAGCCCATGGGCTGGCACGGACTGTTTTTGCCAGCCGGCACGCCCAGCACCATTGCACAGAAGATCAGCAAAGACGTGAATGCGGTCCTGCAAATGCCTGACGTGCAGGCACGCCTGAAAGCCATGGGAGTGGCGCCTGGTGGTGGTACGCCTGAAGAGTTTGCACAGGTGATCAAGACCGACGCAGCCATTTACGCAGACATCACAAAAGCTGCCAATATCCGTATCACGCAGTGATGAATGCAATCATGCAGCGATTCACCACTGCATCGCTGTATGAAAAGTGGCAGATCATGGCTCAAACTCGTTTTGAGAGGGCGAAAGCACCTGGTTTGGTTTTGTACTTCCGCAACCCGGTGCTTGCGCCTCAAGACTCTGCCACGATCTGGCGCAATGCCGACAGACTGTGCAATTGGATGCGACCGTAGGTCAAGGTGAGGATTTTTTCCGACTCCCACTGCTTGAGCAAGCGGTTGACTGTCTGCCTAGAGGCCCCCAACATGCGGCCGAGCTGTTCTTGTGACAAATTGAGCTCGATCGGATGGCTTGCGGATGTGTGTTGAGCCATGTCAAGTTCTGCCAGTAAACGGTCAGCCAAACGAACCGGTACAGGCCGAAGAATGGTGGCTTCGATCCTTTCGATGGCCCATTTGTAGCGACGGCACACCAAGTGCAGTAGCTCGCGCAAAAATTCTTTGTTGTCCTTGACCACATCAAAGAAGTGCGTTTTAGATACCACCATCAATTCCGTCGGGACCAGCGCTTTGGCGTCGTGTACGCGCTCTTTTTGAATGATCAGAGTCAATTCACCAAACCACATGCCAGCCTCAGCGATACCCAAAACTGCCTCTCTGCCAGCTGATGACGAATTGCTCAGCTGCACAGCACCTGACTTCACAAAATAGACCGCGTCGGGCGCTGAGCCTTGGTGAAAAAGACTTTCGCCCCTGGCAAATCGTTTCAATCGAGCTTTAGCCAAAAGTTGTTGAGTCAGTTCACGTGAAAGGTCGTATTCATCTGGGGCAATTGCTGGGAGATTTTGAGAAGCCATCTTTGTATGTCCTTGCTAATGTCCCTGGAAGTGGTGTAAGTTTTCGAGGGTGGGGGAAGGTGCGAAGGGCGTAGCCCGTAGCGGTTTTCCCCACCCTCGGGCCGCCGAATTGGGTGGTCATCGTGAAGTCCGGATAAGGTTGGGATACGACCCACCAACCTGATGAAAGGAAAACACAATGACCACCGCTACTATGGCATTAGCCGAGCTCGCTGAGAAGGGCTCTGATATCGACGTGTTGCGCCAAATGGTGCAATTCATGGCCCAGCGCCTGATGGACCTGGACGTAGAGGGGCGCTGCGGCGCAAGCTACGACGAAAAGAACCCCGAGCGTTTGAATAGCCGAAACGGCTACCGCGAACGCACCTGGGACACCCGCGCAGGCAGCGTTGCCCTGAAAATCCCTAAGCTGCGTCAGGGAAGCTACTTCCCCGAATTCCTGGAGCCTCGTCGCACCGCCGAGAAAGCACTGACTGCCGTCATCCAGGAGGCCTACGTGCAGGGTATCTCCACGCGTTCGGTGGACGATCTGGTCAAGGCGCTTGGCATGAGTGGCATCTCCAAGAGCCAGGTCAGCAGGCTTTGTGGGGAGTTGGACGCGCGCGTGGGGGCATTCCTGAACCGTCAAATCGAAGGCGACTGGCCCTACCTGTGGATTGATGCTACCTACGTCAAGACGCGTGAGGCTGGACGCATCGTGAGCGTGGCCGTAATAATCGCCGTGGGTGTCAACACCGAGGGGCAGCGCGAAGTGCTTGGGCTCAAGGTTGGCGCCAGTGAGGCCGAACCTTTCTGGACAGAGTTCTTGCGCAGCCTCAACCGCCGTGGCCTGCGTGGCGTCAAGCTGGTCATCAGCGACAGTCATGAAGGCATCAAGGCAGCGGTCTCCAAAGTTCTTAAATCCACCTGGCAGCGTTGCCGGGTGCACTTTATGCGAAACGCGCTGGTCCACGCGGGCAAAACCCAGCGGCGCATGGTCTCAGCCGCCATTGGCACGGTGTTTGTGCAAGACACACCGGAGGCCGCCAAAACCCAGTGGCGATCAGTGGCTGATCAAATGCGTGCCAAGTTCCCTAAGCTGAGTGCTCTGATGGATGAGGCTGAAAACGATGTACTGGCCTTCATGACGTTCCCCAAGGCGCACTGGGCACAGATCTATTCGACCAACCCGTTGGAGCGGCTCAACGCGGAGGTCAAGCGCCGAACTAATGTCGTGGGCATCTTCCCCAATGATGCGGCCATCGTGCGACTCGTTGGCGCCATGATGATGGAGCAAAGCGACGAGTGGAGTTTGAACCGCAGGTACATGCAACTTGAAGGTCTTCAAACCCTCTGCGATACTCCCCCGACTCGGCTGTCCGCTGTGGCACGCTGAGTAACGTGTATCTCAGCCTGTCCGGGCTGTGGACTTACACCACGGGTTGGGACACGACCATGTCCTTGAATCCATCCCTGCATCAAGATGATTTTTGTGAATGATTGAAGGCGCATCAACATGCACAAGCAAGAGATATCAGGGTCTCGGTCATTAGATCAAATTATTTGACATGCAGATGGCAATGCAGAGACACGAACACGTATTGACTCACTTATCAATCCATCATTTTCGTATTTTCAAGGCGACCATGCTGCTGACTGCTATTGGCCCATTGCGAATATCCCCCGAGGTGTAACAGTTGAATTCAATTCTCTAGATAAGCACGAGTACTTTGCGAATTGCAGTAGGCCCACGTAGCCGGTGCCGAAGGCCATGCGATGCCCCATCACGGCCAAACCCCATTCAGAGTCCGTGCGAGCCGGGACACAGCCGACACCATCACCGGCGTATACGTCTTCACATATTCTTCGTTCAGCTTGTGCGGCGGATAAAAGTCAGGTCTGGCCACAATCCGGCAAGACTCCTGTGCAATGTCAATCGGGTTCAGGCTCTGCATCTTCTTGAACTGTGGCGTTTGCGCGCTTTGCCCTTGCCCGTTCTGTTTGAGTCGAGCCACCCAAGTAATCGGGTCCTCCGACACCAGCGCAATCATTCCGTGATCCCAGAACGCATGCAGATTGGTGCCGCGCATGAAGGCCGATAGCTGGTACTGATTCCCACCCCTGTCATCAGCATGGCCTGCGTGCAAAGGCTGATGGATATCCGCCATGAAGTGCACCACGTACTTCAAGGCCATCAGCCGCTTGGCATCCGGCGCATTGGACCTCAGCACATTGAGCTGTTCCTAAATGGCCTTGACCACACAGTCGCCGCCAGGGCAATCCCGTTCTTCGTTTTAGGTGAAGTCACCCCGTGGCAGATTCACGTAATGCCATTTGGCGGTGGTCTGGTTGCGATGATCATCCGCCCAGGTCGAGATACTGCCCAGGGTTGCATCAGGTTCCAGCGCCAACAGCCGATCCACCTCAGCTTTGGCCTTCGGCGTCAACTGTTCATAGCTCATGGACGCCATGACCTCATGACCCAGTCTTCCCCAGGCCATGCTGGGCAGGGGAAGAAGCCCGAAGACGGTAATGCAGACGGTAGTAGAGGCAGCAAGTGCCGTTCTGACGTGTCGATAGATTCCTTGAACGCGACCCGTCATCCCCGCATGCCTAACCACTGGCGCAGACGTCGCTTGACCCGGTAAGCCAAGCTGTACTTCGTGCCCTCGATGGCAGCCCCTGTGTTCCAGCGCTGGGTGTCCGTGAAGGTATTTCCCCTGTCGGCCTTAAACAGCCGCCGATTGCTATTGAGCGTAAGAAGCATTGCGACTCCCCTTCAAAAAAAGTGACTGATTAAAGAATCAGGCCAGACTTCAAATCTCCCGGCAAAGTTCCCGGTTTGCGGGTATAACTATACTGGATATAACAACAGTATCATGCTTACCCCCACCTCAAACCCCAGCAAAGGACTGATCCCTGTCCACATCACAACGCATCTGCCCCTGCCCATGGTTGACGGCAGGGTCAAAGCAGGCTTTCCTTCGCCTGCGGATGACTTCACCGTCAAACGCCAGGATCTCAATGAACTCCTGATTACGCATCCGGCAGCCACTTTCTTCTGGGAAGCCGGTGGCACTTCCATGGCAGGTGCAGGCATCTTTGATGGCGACATCCTGGTGGTCAACCGCGCATTAACACCCCAGCACCGAGACATTGTGGTGGCAGAAGTCGACGGGGACTTCACGGTCAAGTATTTGTACAAGCGCCTGGGCCGCATCAAGCTGCTGGCAGCCGACCCCACCTTCCCCGAGATCACCTTCAAGGAAGGCCAGACGATGAAGGTTTGCGGCGTGGTCACTGCCAGTGTCAAACGCTTTCGTAAGTCATAGCTGGATCAGGTTCAGACATGTACGCCCTGGTGGATGGGAACAACTTCTATGTGAGTTGTGAACGAATCTTTCGACCAAGTTTGAATGAGCACCCGGTGGTGGTTCTCTCCAATAACGATCTTACTGATCAAGTTTGTTAGTAGGATGCGTCATGTCTTCCGGACTTCTGGTATTTGGATTTATCGTCTCTTTGAGACGAGTAGCAGGTGGGGGCCTGGGGGAGGAAACGGAGCGCAATGAGATCTGTGGATAACTTGGACCTAGTCAGGTGGCGGGAAATGGATTCCATTCATGTCCTACGCCTGCTGGCTGATCACATCAAAGAAGATCCCTCTTTCCATCCAAGATCGAGCCATCTGACCAGCCGTTGGCACGTCCATGCTGCTGGCCATGATTGGGAGTTCTTGTGCACCGGACCGAAGTTTTTGGATATTCGCATGGACCGTGGCGGTGGCGGCGCCATTGATTTGGTCATGCACATTCATGGCCTCAACTTCAAGGCGGCGGCCAAGCTACTGAAAGAGAGGAACGTGTGAGGCTTGTAATGGCTACACCGGACTTCACGGTCGAAGGCCGATCGTTTGCGGGCTTCCCGTTGCTTCTCGACAATGACGGATGGCCACTGGAACCTGCGCAATCGTTCCTGTGGCACACCTTGGTCACCCATGGAAGCATTGAAAGCAAGCTCACGTGGGAAGCATATGGCCGCAGGCTATACGATTTCTTTGCATTCTTGTCTGCCAACGACCTGGCTTGGAATGAGAGCCAAAAGCCGCACGGACTCAGCGTTGTGGCTAGATATCGTGACTGGTCGCTTGGCGAGTTAGGTCTGAATCCAAATACCGTGAACAAACGGTTGAACCTGGTTGTGCGGTTTTACGATTGGTGCAAACGCCGGGGCTACGTCTCCCATCTGCCATTCGGCATGCGCGATGTGCGGACGCCATCCCATCAAGGATTTCTTGCCCATGTGGATCGCACGGGTGGCGTGGTTTCAAAGCCGATGGTGATGGCCCGCGAGCGTAAGGCAACGATCAAATTCTTGATCAAAGAGCAGGTCAGGCAGTGTCTTGGCACAAGGCTTGACCCAAGCCATGCGCTCTTGTTCAACCTGATGGTTCGCACCGGGATGCGATCCTGTGAAGCGCGCACCTTTCCACTCACTTATGTCTTCAATCCGAGAACCCGAAAGGGGCTGACACCTGGGCAAATGATCCGCGTTAATCTGGAGCCGGGTGATATGCACATCAAGTATGGCAAGCCCAGAAGCGTGGACGTGCCGTGGTCGCTCATGGAAGACATGTGGACCTATTCGGTACATCAGCGAGAAGTGCGGCGGCAAAGAGCGGGAAAGGCCCCTGCTGCACTTGTTCTGACAGAGCTAGGAACGGAATTCTCGAAAGGCGCCGTCGTCGACGCGATGAAAGCCATCGAGAAAAAGGTTGGCTTCCCAGTGAGGGCGCACATGCTGCGGCATACCTATGGAACCTACACGCTATCGGCACTGCGCAAAAGCCCTTCCTTCGAGGGAGAGCCGCTGTTGTATGTCCGTGACCGCATGGGGCACTCTGATGTCCAAACCACTGCGATCTACCTGCATCTGATCAATCAGTTGGATGCGCAGATCGTATTGGCGCATGAAGACGAAATGGACATGCTGTTCGCCAGTGGTGGTGAGGACCCGATAGCGATGGGGAATCATTGATGGCCCGCGTCAAGGACTACAAGGCCAAGGTATCTGGAATCTCAACCGACCTTGCAACTGACTTGGGAGCAACTGATGCGATGGTCGAGTTGCCTCCCAATCCGCGAAACCAGAACCTGATTGACCTGCGTCCATGGTTGGGGCGTGGCTTCGACGACTGGGTTTGGGCAGCTATCACGGTATTGAAGGCCCGGCTCCACAGTGGGAACTATTCGGTGGCAACCATCGCGAGCTTTGCAGCCAACGGGATCAAAGTGTTTATGCCATACCTTATGGAAAACGATAAGGGCACCATGCCCTTACGGCCATCGGATATGGGACCGGTAGATGTCGCCCGTTACATCGTGTGGCTCAGGCTCAAATACCCAAACGGCTCCACCGCCAAGAACTATTACTCTGCATTCAAGTCGGTGGTGGTTGGTCTTATGGATTACGGCTTCATCGACCAACAACATGAGACGTTACTGCCAGCCAATCCATTCCCCATGAATGGCACGGTGACACGAGGCGAAACATCTTTAAGCCAGGCGGAAATGCAGAAATTGGCCACTGCCCTCAAAGCCGACCTCATTGCTATCCATCACGGAAGATTCGACAGTTTGGAATCAGAAGCCATTGTGGTCCTGATACTCATCATTTCCATGCGCTCGGGCATCAACACCACTCCGCTTCTGGAAATGAAACGGGATTGCCTGGGCCCACATCCTTTCATGTCCAACCTGATGCTGGTCAGAACTATCAAACGCAGGGGAAAGGGCGCGCAATCCACGTCACTACGGCAGACCTATATTCATGATCTAGCCGCGTCCATTCCCATGGATGGTGTCGCCGTGCTCAAGAAGGCGTTGGAAATGACGCAGGTTCTCGTGCTCAGTGCCCCTGAAGCCATCAAGGATCGTGTTTGGCTCTATCGATCTTCGCAGCGTGGACACAGCAAGGGGCAGACGCTTTGCCTGAATATGGGCCGTGTTCACGAAAGTACCAAAGCAATCGTTAAGCGCCACGGGTTGATGGCCGATGACGGCTCATCATTGCGGGTGACCTTTGGGCGCCTACGCAAGACCATGGAAAACCGGCTCTGGAAGCTCAGTGATGGCGATCTGCTTGCGGTGTCCGCAGTGATGGGTCACTCTCCTCAGGTCGTAGACAACCACTACTTGCGCCTTGACGAGCGCACCAAGGCGGAAGGCGCGAAATTCATTGGCGACGCGTTGCCAGCGAAGCTCAGGGGGCAGGATCTCGTGCCAACACCTACGGGTAGTTGCAAGGACAGCTTGCAAGGCGCGCTCGCCCCGAAAGACGGCTCCACACATTGCGCGGAATTCACGCATTGCCTGGGGTGTCCAAGCTATGCCATTGTGGGGACGGTCAAGGACCTGCACCGGCTCTTCAGCTTCCAGCGCTTCCTGATGTCGGAGATGGCTTACTACGCCGCAGTAGAGTGGCATGAGTGGCAAGACCACCATCAAGATCTCATTGCGCAAATCGACCAAATTGCATTCGACAACTTCTTCCCGGAAATGTTGGAGCAAGCGAAGGCGCTTGCCGAAAACGAACCACATCCCTTCTGGGCGATACGCATGCGCCAGTCGCGACTGAACAGAGAGACACGCTATGGTCGGTAACGCCATGTCATTGCAGTCGGCACCAAAGGCTTACGACCTATTGGCCGCGCAGCCCGTTTCTGCGAAAGGATTGGCCGATCCTGCGCGATCCAATATCGTGGTCAGCGCAGTGGCCGACATGGATGGCGGCAATCACGTCCTCTCCAGATTTGGTGACCCCATTTGGGATTTAAGACCCTACTTTGAGCAATCCAACGTGGCAGATGGCCAGAAATACATTCCTTGGCCAGAGGATTGCTCGCAAGAATTGGTTCAGGACTGCAAGGCGGTCTTGTATGCATGGTTTAAGCGCGGGCTGCCGGGCTCGAAGCCTCCCAGTGCCAGAAGCGTTTGCGACACAGCCACCGCATCGGCGATTCCGATGATGCGGTGGTTGAATGTGCTGAACATTAAGAGATTCGAGCAAGTGAAACCGATTCACGTTGCGAATTATGTTCATCACACCAAATCGCGACTTACGCGCAATGCAAATAGCGTCTACGACAGCTTACGCATCCTGGACTTCTTATGGGTGTTTCGCCGCGACACGTCGTTTCCCCTTGCTGCATGCCCATGGAGAGACAGCTCGCTGTGGCGGGTCAGCGGTTTGGCAAAGCAAGTCGGCAACCAGTTCGGGCGAACTGAAACCGGAAAAACGCCCATCATCCCGCCGGATGTGCAAGCCAAGGTGTTCAATTATTGTGAGGAAGTTCTCGCAGCAGCACCGGAAATTCTGAGCGAACGCGATGCCGGGAGGTTGGGGTTGAGAAATCCCGCGCTGATTCGCATTCGGAATGCTGCGCTTTACGTCCTGTCGATAACCAGTGGCATGCGCAATGAGGAGGCGATCGGGGTCGAGGCCGGGTCATGGCGCTGCGAAGTGAGACACGGCGTTGAATTCCATTGGGTTGCCACCACCGAGCACAAGACGGGAAAAGGCAAGGTGGAGTTCTTGATACCGGAGCTCACAGTGAAGGTTTTGGATCTGATGAGCCGCTATGCAAGGCCACTTCAGGAAAAGCTGGCCCGTGAAATTGCGGAGCTGGAGTGCAACCCCACACATCAGGACGTGACGGACCGGATGCTGCGGTTGGCAAAGGCAAAGAGAGACGTCAGAAAATTATTTCTTTGCACAAGCCTGTCTGGGCAAAGTGATTCGGGTGGCTATCACGTTGACGCGCTGTCCAATGCAGGATCAAGGGTTTCATTCCGTCGTCTGGCGAAGGCTGCCGGCACGGACTGGCAGTTGGCACCCCACCAGTGCCGAAGAACTTACGCGCGCAACATTGTGGAGTCGCGCATGGGGCGGGCCTCGCTTGTCTTCCTCAAATGGCAGTTCAAGCATTCCAGCATGAGCATGACCCAGTTGTATGCATCCAACCCAATGCTGGATGCATCGCTGTTCGATGAAGTGCTGGACGAGATGACCGAGTTCAAGGTGGACTTGATTGAGTCCTGGCTTAGTGATCAGCCATTGAGCGGTGGTGCTGGACGCGAAATCAAAAAGGCGCGTGCGATTGCCCTGAAAAGTCGAACCGCATTGTTGGCTGAAACAGCCGCCCAGGTTCACATTCGCGCTACGGGCCACGGATGGTGCCTGGCACAAGAAAAGGGGTGTGGTGGCGCGGGTCTGTATGAAGCGACCCGGTGCGTTGGATGCAAGAACGGCGTCATTGATGAGTCGTTTACCGAAATCTGGAAAGGTATCTATCAGCAACAAACCGAATTGTTGGCCATTGACGATGCTGGACCGGCGGTCAAGCAACGTGCTGAACGTGACGTTCAATGGGCGCGCCAAGTGATGGTTGACCTTGGTGTTCTGCTGACACCGGACACGTCAAATCTGAATGGAACATCAAATGAGTGACCCCAAGGCTCGCAGCCGAAAAAATACCGTAGATGAAATCCAACAAGCCATTGCGCAGGTGCAGGCTGGTCAAGGCAAGGTATCCATCTCTGCTGTTGCAAAGTTGGCCGGGATCACCCCTGCTTTGATTCACAACACCTACCCGGATCTCGCAGAAAAAATCAGAGGGCTGGTAGGCAAGGCGACGCGAACACAGCGTGATGCCAAGCATGACGCGCTGGTTCGTGAGCGAGAGATCAACCGTGCCCTGAGGCAGGAACTCGCAGAGTCGCGTGCGGACTTGGCCAAACTTGCATCTGTCAACCAAGTGCTTCTGAACGAAGTGGCCTTACTCAAAGGCATGGCTACTGGCAAAGTGGTATCGATTCTTCAACTAAAAGGCGCAGGCGTTTAGCCCTGTTCAAAGGCTCTGGTCATGTTCGCTCTGGTTGATGGCAATAATTTTTATGTCAGTTGTGAGCGGGTGTTCCGGCCCAGCTTGAACGGTCGTCCAGTGATTGTTCTGTCCTCAAATGACGGATGCGCGATTGCGCGCAGCAATGAGGCCAAGGCGCTGGGTATCAAGATGGGCGCGCCGTGGTTCGAGATCCGGCACTTGGAAGAGCAGGAAGGGCTGGTCGCGCTGTCGGCCAACTTCGCCTTGTATGGGGACATGAGCGACCGCATGATGAGCATTGCTGCTGGGCTTGGGCCCGTCCAGGAGATTTACAGTATCGACGAGTCATTCATTGGGCTTGATGGGGTTCGCGGTGACCTTACCAAGAGATCGCGCGCCGTTCGCGACCGGATCAACCAATGGATCGGCATCCCATGCGGCGTAGGTATTGGGGCCACCAAAACACTGGCCAAACTGGCCAATCACATTGCCAAGACTGCTGAAAGAAAGCCCGGCAGCTACCCTGAGAGTTTGGCTACGGTATGTAACTTGGTGAACCTCCCTGGTTCTGATGTGGATGCCATATTGGCTGCGACCGATGTGGGCGAAGTGTGGGGAGTCGGTCGGCGCATCGGACAGCAACTGCGTGACGCAGGGGTGAGGACAGTTCTCGACCTCGCAAGATTGAGTCCATCCCTGGTTCGTGATCGTTGGAGCGTTGTATTGGAGCGCACGGTCAGAGAATTGCAGGGTGAGGCATGCATTAGCTTGGATGACGCGCCCAGCCCTAAAAAGCAGATTGCCTGCACCCGGTCATTTGGACAGCCCGTCACTGAAATTGCACCGCTCATCGAGGCGGTGAGCGAGTTCACCAGCCGTGCGGCAGCCAAGCTGCGGCGTCAATCCGGCTTGGCTGGTCAGATCCTGGTGTTCGCCCACACGTCCACCTTCCGGCAGGGACCACACTTCTCCAAAAGCATCGTCATACCCCTGCGTCGACCCACGGCGGATACAAGGCATCTGGTTCAGGCCGCAGTGATGGGTGTCACGCAGATTTACAAGCCAGGTTTCCAACTCTCGAAAGCGGGCGTCATGCTGCTGGACTTGATGCCAGACAACGTCTCTCAAGGCGAGTTTGACTTCGATGCGCCTGAAACACGGGATCGCGGCAAATTAATGGCAGCGATGGATGCCATCAATGATCGGTTTGGACGCGGCGCCATCCATGTAGGAAGTGCAGTCGGTGCGGGCGCACCCCGCGACTGGTCGATGCGGCAAGAGAGACTCACCCCCCAATACACCACCAAATTCAGCGACATACCGATTGCACGGGCATAAGTCTCTTGTGCCGCGGTTGCTGACCGCTACGAAAGGCTGGTTACGGGAGGTCCATTCCAGTGACTGACAAACCCATGCTTTTTCTAGACGTTGATTTGCGTATGAGTTGATGAACACGAGCCCCAAGAAAAAGTGCTATTCCTAACGATAGATCCGTGGTGTCAATCAAACGGCCGTTTGATTGTCTGCTCAGATACTTCACGACGAGCTTTGTACCTCATGGCCGGTAAGAAGACTGAATCCGCCAGCTACAGTTCATTCGTCCACCATTGGTATGCTTTGTAACCAGCAAAACCAACACCAGCAATACCTACTGCTATTAATAGAGGGGTTGCAGCAGCAGCCAACACTGTTGTGGTCATCGTGCCCATTACTGCAGTCCCCGCAGCAGTACCCGCTTCCGCTGCAATGACAGCGACCCCTCCAGCCATACCTGCACCACCAGCAGCTAAAGTGCCTCCCCCTGCCGCTGTTAACGCGGTAGCTAAAGCAGGTACGGTTGAAGCTGTTCCGAGCGCGGCTGCCACAGTGGAGCCCGCGGCGGCTCCACCTGCCAGAGTGGCCGCTGTTGCAGTGGCCGCTATGCCACCAGACACAGTGCCACCTGCCGCTACCATTGCAGAGCCAACCACAGCTACATTGGCTGCTGAGCTAAAGCAGCGGTAACTGCTGCCGCAGTAGCCACAGCGGCAGTTTCAGCTGCGGCTGCGACACCAGCCGCAGCAACTAGACCATTGCCCACACCAGCAGCAGCCGTAAGTCCAACTCCGACTTTGGCAAAGGTAGCCACCTTATCCTGGTCTTCATCGTTTTTGAAGATTTCTGAATTCATTCTCATTGCTCCTGGGGGTTCAGCTTTTCGCCTTGATGGCAAGTTCATAAACATTGGCAACAAGTACGCCCAAGGCTGCTGCTTGCCCTACTGCTTTGAAAATGGCTTTGAGAAGTTCAGTGTTCATTGTTAGCTCTTTGTGTTGAAATCTCTGCGAGATGCCCGTCACAGAGTCGGTTGTTTTACAAAGCTTTTAGTGGTGTCGGATGCGTTCAATCCGATGGCCGACCGTAATGACCTGCATGTCATCGCTGACCACAGCATACAAATCGAGGTGCTCATTCAAAAGTGTTGCCAAAGGCCCTGCATAAGCTGCAATTCGCCTGCGAGATTGCTTATCAAAAAACAGCTTCTCAGTCCCATTTCCTGCTGACTCGCTTTTACCGAACTGGAGCAACAGGTCAATCATCATGGGTGGAATAGCGCGCTGCTGACTTCTCGTATTGGCATGGTTGGTCAACTTCATGATTTGTCCGATCTGTGTTGTAGAAGGCGGTTGAATTGGACGAATGTTAAGCCGCATTTTTACCAAACCTCCATGCATAGGACTTTATAAGCGTCTACAACTTTTTACGCTCCTATATTAATTTTTAGGAGTTTTAAAGCTTCTTAAAATAAGCCGCTTGTTTATTCCAAGCCTATCATTTGATCAAGTCAATCCTTGAAGAGCGAGAGTAACCAATGGACATGTCAGAAACCAGAGAGTGGGAAGCTCTTGCAGCAACGATGCGAAGAACCCTTGCCCAGAACTTAAGCGCCGCGCTGGTGGTAGCGGGCACGACTCAAGATGGCGATGGCATAACGAAGATGAATCTCACGGATTTGAACCGCCAGACTGATATTGCGCGTAGCACGCTGTCCAAGTTAGCAAACGGACAGACAGCCAGTGGAATACAAGCGAATCCAGACTTGGAAACCCTCTGTCGTTTGGCTGCAGCACTCAATTTGCCTCCTGCTTTTTTACTGATGTCAGGCGACGACTGGCGACAATTGCTTGGAGCGCTGAATGGATTGCCACAAGCATTGTCTGGTTCTTTCCTCAGTGACTTGACATCCAGAGCCACCCACGGTGACAAGGTCAGAGTCGGACTAATACTTGCTGAAAAGTTGAAACTCTATCCAGATAACAACAAGTTTAAAGCGGGCGAGGAAGAAGTAGGTGCAAGACAAGATGAAATTGATCGTGACATTGATATTAGAAATGAAATGAAACGTCGGGCAATTCTTACAACAACAGCAGTTTTACAGGGTGCTGCTAAAAACCGTGGAGACTTATCAATCCTTACAGCAATTGGCGCAATAGTTGGTTCTAGTTTTAACAAGTCAATATAGAAAGAAAGATATGCAAAACTATCGTGAAGACAGTGAGTTAATGAGTGTTCTTGAACCTGCTTCAAATGAAGACATTTGCCTTCTTATTGATGTCATTACCGACAATGGAAAAGGACGAATGTCATTAGATGATGAAGTGATGGCAGCACTAATCAAGGTGAAACCCTCTGTACCATTTTCTTCGAAACTGACAATAGCAGAAGAAATTCAAAAATTTGGCGGAAATTCTCTGGTTTCACTTTTCAGAGGTGGAAAAGGTGTTTTGTACAAAGAGATTGTTTGTGACGTAGCCAGTCACGTTGGAGCAAACTTCAATGAAAAACAAGATGTTGCTCAAATTGAAAGTTCAATTCTTTTAAAAATCGTTGAAAAATCTTTGGACAAGATGTCGGAAGAAGAAAAAAAGGAATTTTTCGACCAGTTTGGTGTGAGGTATGAGGGCGTTGGACCGGTTGCCATGACTGCGTTGATTGGCGTGATTAGAGTGTCAGGGTTTGCGTTCTACAAGATGGCAACCATAGTCGCACAGGCAACAGCCAAAGCGTTACTTGGAAAAGGGCTAACTTTTGCAGCCACTGGCGGTCTGATGAGAGGGATTAGCGTGTTTGCGGGACCAGTTGGATGGGCAATCACCGGTATTTGGACAGCTTTTGACCTTGCCAGCCCGGCTTACCGCATAACTGTTCCTTGCGTCATTCAGCTTGCGTACATGCGGCAAAAAGCATTAATCCAAGAGTGTCCAAAGTGTGGCGCAGTAGTAGCTAAAGACATGAAATTCTGTAGTGAATGTGGTCAAAGAATGTCTGCTTCACCACTTCTTATTGATAATAAAACCATCGAAATGGATAAGTAATGATATCTAAAAATTCACCTCTAGAATATCTCGCGGCATTCGCAATTGTTGCAGTTGTCAGTGCTCTATCAACCGTTGGTTTTGGCAAATATATTGAGAAAATTAGAAGAGACACAAAAGATGATCATCCTTAACAAAAATAAACATTGATGACTATGAATTAAAGGAATAATCTTGATTAAAAATCCTTTCTTCGCTCGTTACAATTCATTAGTAAATAAAATTTCAGCAGTTGCAGACATAGAAAAGGAAAAACACGATCAGATTATCTGGTACGATAAATTTGATGCAGATGAAGTATTTTCGACATTAAATATTACCTTACGGGAGATTAGTCAGCTAAAAATTAAGTTGGATGGAATACTCCCCGACTTGTCAAGGTTGACTGTGCATGTGAAGAGCCTGAAGCAAGCAGCGAGTCTTGGCTGGGACCCTCGCTACTGGTTCTCCTCGGAGCGGTCTGCAAAACTAAGCCAACTCGACGATCTACGAAAGTCACTTGCTCTGCTGACTAGCAAGCATGATGAGCTCCAGCAGTTGATTCAATCAAAGGACACGCAATGCGCCAAGCAGCAAGTTGACCTCGACCGCTATCGCGCTTTTAACCGACTGGAAGCTGATGCAACTTTGAAAGCGTTGAAATCTCATGTGGTGCAACTGCGGGCTGAACTAAATCAAGTGCGGTTGCGAAAAGAACAAGTCGATGAACAGTTGCGTGAACCTTTGGCGGAATTGAGAAAGGTGCAGTCCCAAAAGAGTAATCTCGAAACTGAAATTGACCGTGCAATGACCTTCGATAAGAGGCTCAACAATGCATCTAATAGCTACGAACGAAAGATGGTCCATGAAGAGTGCAGTGCCAACTTCAGTGAGTCTAGTCCTGCAAGAGTGATCAGTGCCAGGCAGAGAGAGCTTCAGAGTGTTAACCGCACCATTGGAAAACTCGATGATCGGTTGCAATCAATCGTTGAGCGCGCCTCTCGAGTCGTAAAAACGCTCGTGATAGACGGTAATAACCTGTGCTATCAGCACAAGACCTTCATTGGACTTTCTGCACTGCAGGCAGTGGTGCAAAAATTATCACGTGACTTTCCAGTAGTCATCGTATTTGATGCGACCATTCGCCGTCAGCTTCAAATGAGTGATCGCGAGATAGCCGCGCAGTTTCGTGAAACTGTACGGGTGCATGTTGTAGCTTCGAAGCAAAAAGCGGACGAAACGCTGCTCGATACAGCTCGCGACCCCGATACATACGTGATAAGCAACGACAGATTCAAGGACTTCCCAGACAAACCAGCAGTCCGTGACCGGCGTCTCATTCGGCACGAGATCCTAGCCGACTCAGTCTTTGTGCACGACTTGAGCGTGGCGGAGGACTTTACATAACCCTCGTCGCTTCAACCGTTGCCCGCCAAATCGAGACACCCAATGTCAGCAATCCGGCAGCCAGATCTGCAAATCGAATTTCCGCAATCAGCCCAAACCGGGCACACATTTGGCTTTTTAGAGTGGTGTTTTTTGCTAAAAGTGTTAGTCTTTACTCAGCGAGTGAAATAGCGAACTTATTCCCTACTAACAGTTAGGGTCATTCAGAAACAACGACGGCTGCGCCGTTGCCAGGAGCAATGAGGCCAAAGCCCTCGGCATCAAGATGGGTGCACCTTGGTTCCAGATTCAACACTTGGCCGAGTCCCATGGCTTGGTGGCTCTGTCAGCCAACTTCACCCTGTATGGGGACATCAGCAACCGAATGATGAGTGTGGCCGCAGGCCTGGGACCCGAACAGGAAATCTACTCGATTGATGAATGCTTTGTGAGCCTGGACGGGGTTCGGGGTGATTTGGTCAAACGCAGCCGAACCATTCGATCCCGCATCTTGCAATGGGTGGGCATCCCCACCTGTGTGGGCATGGGACAAACCAAGACCTTGGCCAAGCTGGCGAACCACATTGCCAAAACCGCTGAACGCAAGCCAGGCATCTACCCAGAGCACTTGGCCCAGGTCTGCAACCTGAGTGCCATGACAGACGAAGACAGACACCAGATTCTTTCAGCCACCGATGTGCAAGAAGTGTGGGGGGTGGGACCACGGATTGGCAAAGCCTTGAAGGAAGGTGGCGTCAAAACGGTTCAAGACCTGGTCGACCTGGACCCGGCAACGGTCCGAGGGCATTGGAGCGTGACACTGGAGAAGACGCTGCGGGAACTCCGAGGTATCCCCTGTGTTGGGCTGGACGATGCACCGGCACCGAAGCAGCAGATTGCTTGCACCCGGTCATTTGGCCGGGCAGTGACTGACCTGGATGCCTTGAGTGAAGCCGTGAGTGAGTTTGCAACCCGGGCGGCAGAGAAACTTCGCAGGCAACACAGCTTTGCCAATCAGGTCATGGTGTTTGTGCACACCAGTCCATTCAGGCCTGGGCCCAAATATGCCAAGAGCATCGTGATGCCACTGCGCAGACCGTCGAGTGATACGCAAGCCTTGGTACAAGCTGCGGTGCGAGGGATGCGATCCATCTTTAAGCCTGGGTACCAGATGGCAAAAGCAGGGGTGATGTTGATGGACTTGCAGCCGGACACCATCGTGCAAGGGGAATTGGATCTAGGGGATGAGCCCCGGCTGAACATGGACAGACCAAAGCACAGGTTGATGTCGGCGCTGGATAGCTTGAATGATCGCTATGGCAAGGGCACGCTGCTGATGGCGAGTTCTGGGCTGAAGGGGGACAAGCGATCCTGGGCTATGCGGCAGGAGAGGAGGACGCCTCGGTACACTACCTCATGGGACGATTTGCCGGTGGCGAGGTGTTGAATTGAATGACATACGATGTTGACGTCAGCCCAAAACTAACAAGGGGGCTGTATTACGCAGCTGACTTTATCGGCAGCGCTCAATATCTAATTTCTTCCGCGAGTTGTTAGTTCTGAATACATCACCTTGAACGTGGGTGAATCCTCAGGCCTAGACTCCCTACGGTCATAGGCCCGAGTCGTGCTGATACTGGCATGCCCAAGCCATTCCTGGACCTTGGCAATATCGGCGTTGTGCTCCAGAGCACTAGTGGCCGCTGTCGCCCTCAAAGCATGCGGCCCCATGTTTTCACCGACGATCCCCACATGGTCCATGTACCGCACCACCACTTCCGAGTACACCCCACCCGGAGTTAGTGCCGTAGGCGAGTGCCCCGCGCGCTGATTGCGCACTGGCCTGAACAAAGGCCCGGCCCGCTCCTCTCCATGCCCGGCTATTTCCAGATATTCACCGACCAGCTCCAGTGAATTCGGATGCGTGGGGATATACCGAAGCTTCCCCCCTTTGCCCTGCACCCGCAAATGTGGCACCCCGCGACGCTCCTGGTTGAAGTCTTTCACCAGCAGCTTGGTCAGCTCCTCCCGGCGCAGCCCATGATAAAGCAGCACCGACAAAATTGCCCTGTCCCTCTTACCCTTCAGGGTGTCAGAAGGCGGTGCTGCCAGCAACCGCTGCACCTGGGCATCCCCAAGCGCCGGCGTCTTGCCCTCGTAGCTTTCCACTTTAGGCCGCTTCACCCCTTTGACCGGGTTGTGCGTAACCGCATTGCAGTCACACAGGTATTCATACAGGGACGCCAAAGCCGCCAGCTTGCGTCGGATGGTGGATCCGGCCAGGTTCTGCTTCTCCAGATCAGCACGCCAGGCCAGCACATGGCCACGGGCCACTATCCGAAACTCTTCCGGACTCACGATGCCCACAAAGGCCATGAAGGAACGAATATCGTTTTGATAGGCCCTCCGGGTCTGCGCACTGTCCAGATTGGCAAACCATTGGGCTTCCGGGCGAACATTGGCCAGGCGGTGAAACTCCGGCGACGTAAGTGCCCGAGTCGAGCTCACCAGGTCAAGTTCACCGCCCATGATTTGGCCTTCACTTCTATTCATTCAACTATTGATAACATATTTTATCAATAGTTGATAGTTACCTATTTGGAATAGATTCATTCCCAAGAATTGGGGGCCGTTTACTCTTCCATTTGTCACGGTTTTGATTTGCGAATAGTGGTCATGCTTGGTGCGGAATCCTTGCTATGTTGCTTCACGAAGCCACTAGATTCAGAGCAAGGAACTTGAGGAGAACAAAGTAGCAAAGCTAGTGCTTTTGCCATACTTGATCGAGGACCTTTCATTGGGGACGTCAGTTCGTTTTCCAGTTGGATTGATTTCGACATCACTGAGCATTCTTTGGACATATCCGATTCCGCGTTTCGTCACGAGAATTCTCCCGAACATTTCTGAACACTAGATTGGAAAACGCTCAGAAAAATCGAAGGATTTGCATTCGCCCTTGTTGATGCTAGTTTGAGTAAATACAAATGCCATCCGCTTGCCCACAAAGCAATCAGATCATGTGTATACAAACCAAATCAAACTCAAATTTCCATTGCGAAAGAAAGAAAGCACCATGAGCAATTCAAAGCAAGAGTCATCCAACAAACAGCATGACGTACCGGTACAAGAAGAAGTGGTCAACGCCAGCCCACTCATTCCATTAATAATGATCGGGGCCACCCTCAGCATCGCGGCCTATGGAGCGTGGGATTTTTACCGCGAACATCAGGTAATTAGCACCCAACAAATTGGCGCAGTGAAGTCAGTTCAAGCCTCCGGCGGTTTCAACGCCGGGATGGTGCTTGAAGTTGAAAATGTCTACTACCCATTGAGTTCAACAATGGCTGTTAGAAAAGGCTCGATCATGAGTATTGAGCAGCGCGCCAACGGTGCTTGGTTCCTTTGCGATGAGCAACACAGCGCGTGCTCACGGACATCAACAAACATACCAAAATAGCTCCGTTGATCTCCCATACGTTGGCATTGAAAAGGCGCAATTTCCGAATTACTCTACCGTCTTTCGACTGTAGTCAACGTAAGGGCTCCAGCCCTAATCCGGCATGGGCTCATGATCGAAGGCAGACTTATATTCTCGCCTCGTAGTGATGTCCGCTGCAGCTAAACAATCACGCCCAACTAACTGGTTCCAATCTAGAGGATGTCCATGGTTCACAAGACAAGCACTCCGATCACTGTCGTCAATGGTTGCGTTTATTTGACCGAGGCTTCTGCAGCGCATTTTCATCAGCTTGCAGGCCAGCCTCCAATAGTGGGAGCTACGGTTGATGAATGGCGTGCATTCGTTTCGCTTCTCATTCATCAGACCGCTGATAAAGGTCAGTTTCATACGATATTTGCAAATTTGCTGCACGTGTATTTGCCCAAGCCAACAAACGCTGTTGAACGGCTGTCGGGTGAAATTGATAAGGCGCATGCTCGCGGCGCGCTGCGCAATGCATGTCACGGTTTCCATGACGTTACGGCACCATCAGCCTGTACTCAAGATGAAGACAAGGTCTTGCATTGAGAGTACCTAATGCAAGCATGCCGCAAATGAATGGCAGTGCTTGTCTCAATAGTTGGCTAGATTTGCGAAACGTGTAAAGTCAGATTGCCAGGCAAGCTTCACCGTTCCGGTTGGCCCATTGCGCTGTTTTCCTATGATGACCTCAGCAACGCCTGGCTCCTTCGACGCCTCTTTGGTGTAGTACTCATCCCGGTAGATGAACATGATGATGTCAGCGTCCTGTTCGATGGCACCCGACTCGCGAAGGTCGCTCATCAGGGGACGTTTGTCGGTTCTGTTTTCGACGCCTCGATTGAGCTGTGACAGCGCAATGATGGGGCATTGCATTTCCTTGGCGAGGAGCTTGAGGCCTCGGGAAATTTGACCAACCTCAGTAGCTCGGTTTTCGGTGGAATCTGAGCCACCTTCCAATAGCTGAAGGTAGTCCACAACAATGAGGCCCAATCTTTTGTGGCGTCGAGCCGCCCTCCTCGCCTCTGCTCGGATGCTGAAGATGCTGCACGAACCATCATCCAGGATGTCCATGGCGTGGCCACGCATCTTTTCTGCCGTTTCTGTGAGACGGGCCCATTCGTCATCGGTGAGGGCGCCGTTCTTGATGCGGGTCTGGTTTATGCGACCGATCGAGCCGATGGCCCTGCGAGTGAGTTGGTCTGCTTGAGTTTCTAGGGAGATGACGAGGACCGGTAAATTTTGCTCAATGGCAGCGTGCTCGGCAATGTTCATCGCCAGCGAAGTCTTGCCCATCGATGGGCGACCGGCGATGACAACTAGATCACCTCCTTCGAGTCCCCCGATCATTCGGTCCAGGTCAATGAAACCTGATCTGACGCCGGTTTCCTCATTCGGATTGTCCGCACGGTTTTGGATCCAATCGATGGCCCTGAAGATTTGATCATCCAGTGTTTTGACTTCGGTTTTTCGGATACCGTTTTCGCCAATGGCAAGCACTCTTCTTTCGGCTTCGTCCAGAAGGTCTTGCGCTCCCCTGCCCTGCTGGTTAAAGATGTCGGTTGCAGTTTGATCCGACGCTTTAAGCAAACTGCGCAGGATAGATTTCTCACGTATGACTTCGCAGTAGCGCTTGATGTTGGTCGAGCTTGGTACGAACTGAGCCAGCGTATTCAGGTACTTGAGGCCACCAATATCTTCATCATGTTGTGCGGTCTTGAGATGCTCAAAGACGGTGACAACATCTGCGCCCGCTGCCTGGCCAAGCAAGGTCGAAATGGACTGATAAATGACTCGGTGGGCGTAAACATAAAAGTCATCTGCCTTGATCAATCCTTCGATCTGGTCGAATGCACGGTTGTCTAGTAGCAATGCCCCTAGGATGGCAGCTTCCGATTCTGTGGATTGGGGAGGAAGGCGTAACGTCGCGGCGCCTTGATCGTCAATTTGTTCCGTCATATTTGACCTTAACCTTGAGCGACGGCTATGGCGAGGATGTCGTCAGAACTTGGTTTGAACCAATCTGGACCAATGAGGCGGACGCCGAGGAATTTTTCAAAGGTACCCTTGATCATGGGATGATTCCATCCAGCGGTTTCGAACCGCTTTAGCAAGTGAGGAATTTTGGACTTTGCAAGATCGGCCCTAAATTCCTCTAAAAGGCGTGTCTTTTCTGGATCTGAAAGTTCTGAAAATCCACGGACTAAATCATCCTTTCGCGCACGAAGCCAGATCTCCGTCCAGGCCGCTTTTCGCTTCTTCATTTCTTCTTCGGAAATTTGCCTAGCAACACCTGACGAGGCAGTCACTTTTGCTTGTTTCGCTTTTCGCTCGAGATTCTCTTTTAACCATCCTCCAGGTCTGCGCACCCCCCCCACCACCTCAACAGGCATTTGAAGTCGATTTTCTAAGTCATCAACGGCGGACGACATGGGTTCTCTGCCATGTTTGCGAAGCAAGTTTTCAGCATCAGCCTGGTTTACCCCTGCAGATATCGCGCGACCTATCACTGGTAGATCTTGAGGCGTTACTTCCTGGAGTGGCTTCTTAATCTCACGTGGCAATCGTTGCCCCTTCATCCACACTTCAAATTGGATCTCGGCAACCGTCTTGTTGTCGCGTTCCTTATATTCAATCGGGCCCCTCACCTCAATATTGGTTCTTTCGTTAATTTCCGCAATGGCTTTATGCAGAACATCTCGCTTAAAAAATCGATACTCTGACTTGGAATCATCGCCTGAATAACCCGTAAGAACTGGCTTCCACCATCGCCAGTGCTGCCTTGCTGTTTTGTGTCCCGGATTGTCCACATAACGCGCGCATATTTCGTAAAGCGCCATTGCTGCATGTGACGACAGCTGAGTAATTGCTTCTATCGACAGCCGCGCATAACGGTCTGGACTTAGCAATTGCGTTCGAACTTTGGTGTCGTAGCGCCATCGAAGAGTCACAGCACCTGATTTTTTGTCTTTTGTGATGCCGGCACCGCTCAATAAATTGCATGCATCCCAGGTTTCTATTTCACCACTTGAAGGACTCTGCCATTCCACCGTTGTCGTCATTAACTCCTTAAGAATCTTCTTGAGGGGTGCCGTATCTTTGCTTGTGTAATCAGCATCTTTGACGACCTCATGTAATCGCGCTTCGTACTCTTCCTTTTCTCCGTCATCCTGCGCTCTATGGAGGAGCACATTAAAAAGCCTACGACCGAGTAACGAGATCCTCCGCCCACCTTGCACTGGCATGAGCGCAACTGCGTTGACGTGCTTCAAAAGATAGTCGTCAAATTCGTCTGTTTTAAAGAGTGCAGGCTGCTCCATACAGCAATCTTATCCGCAAACGTGAGGTTTTGCGATCTTCGGTTTCTCACATACCGAATTCAGTTTCACCCCTCTTTTGCCTCACATAGCTGAGATTCAAAAGTTTCTTGCGTGCCGTCAACTTGCAACAAATTCCATCAGGTAATGTTCTAACGTGGATTCCACAGGAATGGTCGTATACGTGAGGGATTACAGGGATCATTTCCCCTGGACGTCCTATCCACTTAGTCACTCATGCTCTTCCACATGTTGCCTCACGGACTCCCCGGATTGTTCTCCATGACATCCACAAAGAGTCTCACATATGCCCCTGATATTTCTCACCTACTTGATCGTAAGTCATTGTCATTATTAAAGAATTTCAACACTAAAGGTATTAAAGATGTTGAATGTATTAATAGGTTTTTAGAAAAACTGAGTCAAGTCTTCAGAGTGAAGCAAGAGAAATACCGCAAACCAGGCATAGATAGCGACGAGATTAACAAAAATTCTTCAAAAAAACTCTATTTCATTGCTAACACTGGAGAAAGCCAGCACAATTGGTAGTCTTCATAATTTCTTTCAGTATTTAGTAGAGTTAACTAATGGCAACCAATAAAGAGCTTTTGCTTATTCCGGAGAGTCTTGCTGACGTAATGACGCAAGCAGATAAAGCTGGGTACATGATGAATGCGGTACGTGGTGCTCTTCTCGCCCCGGAGAATCGCAAATCAGCCCCACATTTCAACACGACGGAACTTGCCGCACTATGTGACGCAGATCGGTCACAGATAGTCTATCGATCTTCGAAGAATGATCTGCCTGCAGGAACAATTAATCCGGGAGGGAATCGACGTACGTTTACTTTGGATGAAGCTTTGCCTTGGGTTCGAGAGTTCCGTGCCAAGAAGTTAAGACCAGTGGGTGCGCAGGCCGTTTGCATTTCAGTCGCCAATTTCAAGGGAGGCGTTGGCAAAACGACGACGACTATGACACTTGCGCAGGGATTGGCATTGAAGGGTCATAAGGTTTTGGTTCTTGATTGTGATCCTCAGGGCTCATTAACGACATTATTTGGAATACTTCCTGATACCGAAGTCGAAGAGGAACAAACAATTCTTCCTGTTTGTCTTGGTCAGGAATCGAGTATTGCCCCTGCGATTCAAGAAACGTATTGGCCAGGCTTGGATTTGGTGTGTGCTGCACCTCTATTGTTTGCTGCAGAGTTTGGTCTACCGGCGCGTCAAATGCGTGAGGAGCATTTTGAGTTTTGGAATGTCCTAAATCATGCGCTTGATGACGTTCGTGATAGATATGACGTCATCATTATTGATACACCGCCTGCACTCTCTTATGTCACTATTAATGCACTGATGGCAAGTGATGGAATCTTGATGCCTTTGCCACCAAATGCGCTTGATGCCGCATCTGCGGCCCAGTTTTGGCGGTTATTTTCTGATCTGGCCGGACAACTAGTTGAGCAACGCGGCGTGACAAAGAGCTTCGACTTTGTACGAGTTCTTTTGACCAGAGTGGATGGGCAAGATTCAACGACGTCTACGATTCGGGATTGGATTACCAAGACTTATGAAGGTAAAGTTCTGCCAGCTGAGATTCCAAAGACAACGGTAGCAAGCTCCAGTTCAGCGGAATTCGGAACCGTATATGACGTTGCAAAGTACGAAGGGAGTCAGAAGACATATAAACGCGCCAAAGACGCCTATGAGCGCGTTGCCGAATTGATGGAAGACATCATTCGTGCGTCGTGGCGTCGTCAACTTGCGGTTTGAGGTGAGCTATGGCTAAGAAAATTAATGAGAAGACTTCCGGCATCAGTTTGGCCGGCTTCCAACCGCGCACGGCGGCCACTGAACAAAAGTCATTGACATTAGCAACAGTTCCAGCGGTGAAGGAGTCGTCAAAATCCTATACGGGTGCTGGAATCTTTATGTCTGCAATTACAGGCAAAGATGAGATTTCGAAGGAGTTGGTCACTGTACAAGCGCAGCTTGACGAGGCCAACAAAACTGTCGCGGAATTTCATGATGCGAAGATTGTCCGGTTGGTGAACGCTGGAGTTATTCGACAAAGTCATTGGGCAAATCGCTCGGAGGAGTCCCTCCGATCTAAGGAATTTGTTCAGTTGAAAAGTGAGATTGAGAACGCAGGTGGAAACGTTCAGCCAATTAAGGTTCGTCCGATTTCTGACTCCGTCTACCAATTCGAAATTGTCTATGGGCATCGCCGTCATCGTGCCTGTTTGGAGCTTGGCTTACCTGTTCTTGCCCTCATTGATGCGATTAATGATGTTGATCTTTTTGTGGCGATGGATCGGGAAAATCGGTTGCGTGCCGATTTGCGTCCTTATGAACAAGGAGTGATGTATGCCAGAGCACTTGATGAGGGGCTTTTCCCGTCATTGAGAAAATTGGCTGATGCACTTGGGGTTGATGTGGGGAACGCCAGTAAGGCAGTCTCCTTGGCTCGTCTTCCTAGTGCTGTTTTGACTGCCTTCGCTTCACCATTGGATTTACAACAAGCGTGGGCTACCTCCTTGTCTATCGCGTTGCAGAAACACCCCGATCAAGTCTTAGAGCGCGCCCGAGAGCTTTCATCAGCTAGTCCAAAACTGGAGGCTGTATCTGTATATAAGGCGTTGGTGGAGGGGGGTGTTGTTTCAAACAACACCCCAGAGCGGCGCGTTGTAGTCCAAGGAACGGACGGCAAGTCGGGGACCATTGATTTCAATGTAAAGAAAAACACCTTTAGCATCAATCTCGTTGGCCTCGGCATTGACCAAATAAGTAAGATTGAAAAGATAGTAGGGAGCTTGCTAAATTAGAAAAAGGGGGTGTTGTTTCAAACAACACCCCCTTTTTTATTGTCACGCACACGTTCGGTTGGGATGCTGTCAAATTTTCAATACGTGAGAACAAAAGAGGGTCGTCAAATATTGACTTAACTCCATGCTGTTAAAACTAAGGTGAGGGGTTGGCGTAAATCAGGACAGGCTCCTGCGAGACTCCCAAAAATTCGCTTGGATTTATTCGACCAAAAGATCGGGTAACCGACTCCAAGATGGTTTATCCAAAAAAATAGCGATTCGGCTCCATCATCAATCGCTAACCTCACTCTATCTTGCCCAGCGGCCGAACCTTCCGAGCCGCCTTGACCTTCTTACTCTGGTCTTCCTTTAAGTACTCCGCTGTCGTATTGATCGAGGCATGACCCAGCAGTAGCTGCGCCATGATCAATCCATCGTCCCCATTGTTGGCTCGCAGCACTTCATGGGCAAAGGTATGCCGAAGCCAATGCGTGCTCACCTGTGTGAAGCGTACAGCGCGTTCAGGTGTTTCTGCCTGCTTTGCCGCCTGCTTAAAAAACCCCTTCAGCGTCTTGTAAATCCCCGACCGAGACAACGCTGAGTTGTCGTTCGCCATCACGCTATCTCCGTCAATACACCGCGCCTCGCTGCCCACTGGCGCATAGAGCGCGGCCACCAATGGCGGGCAGCGCTCAAACTGCTGCAGTCGCACCAGAATGTCTGAAGGGGAGGGGAGGGCGCCTCGGACGTCCGGTACAGCTGCGTCAGGTATTGCTCTGTCCAAGGTCTCGGCTTGACCTCCTTCACTCGAAGCACCCAGCAAAGCCTTCCAATCCGCGTGATGGGCTTTGATCAGATCCAGCACCTCAGATTGCAAAGGCATTTCTCGCACCTTGCTGCCCTTGCCCATCACATCAATCATCCAGTCTTCGGCCTCCTTGTCATCCACGCGGGGATGGCGCAAGCTCAGTAAATTCCCGGCACTGATCTCGGCCAGGCGCATGCCCGTCGTTAACGCCAAATGCAAGAGCAACTGCGTTCGGCGCGCAAAAGCTTGCTGGGCCAAAGACGTGGACCGTAAGCCGGGGAGGGCGGCCAAAGCCTTTGCCACCAACTCCAGATCCTCTTCATGCAAGGTGCGCGTGGTGTCCATGGCTTGGCGCTTGGCACCCAGGGCAGACGACTTGAGCGCGGCAAACGGATTGATGGACATATAGCCACTGTCCATCAAAGCCTTGTAAAGGCTTCGAATCACCTGCAAGGCATAGCTTTGGCTGCGTGCGTTGAGCTGCCCCTTGAACGGCCGCCACGCAGGATCGGTGCGATTCAAAACTTTTGTCGTGATGTACTTTTCAGGAATGTTTTGCAAAAACATCTGATAAGCCGTCGCCTGCTGCAGAGATACCCCCGACAAAGGCACTTTGGCCTCCATCAAACACCACACGTAAAACCGCTCCACTTCCCGTCGGTAACTTTCAAAAGTCCGCTGTTTGCCTGCCGATAAAAAACTTCCCAACCAAATCTGCACGGCCTGGTAGTCGTTGTTTGCATTGAACGCATTAGGCGTAAGAGGCCGAAACGGACCCGTGCTGCCGTCCAGTTCAGCGGGGAACGTGAGAAGTTCCAGGGGTGCTGTTCCGAAGCGCCGAACCAGCTGAGTAGGGGAGGGCACTGACATCCCGGTACGCTGGTCATAGACCAGTTCCAGGGTATCTGACACAGGGCACAGCGGTGCAATGCTGGCCTTCAGTGGTGGCTTTGGCTTCCACTGCGGTCCCACAGTCAAGAGAGGTCCGAGCGTGGCTTCATGGTCCTTGAGCCACGCCTGCAGGCGCTTTGCCCGGTAGGCACCGAACCAATGAATCTTCTTGTGCCAGTGTCGGCCCTCGATGCCGATCCAACGCATCAAGTCGCCCAAGGTGCTGACCCGGTGCACCGCCAGGGCGTCACAGACCTTGGGTGCCAGCCAGAAATTAGTCAGTGCCGCTGGGGTAGGGCGCATGGCCAGGTAAGTCTGCAGGGCGTTGATGGCCGCAATCTTGCGTTTCATCTGCTGTGAGGCGGACAAGACCTCCAACTGCGCGTCATGCCCGATGTCACCGTTACTGTCTTCGCCCTGCGCCTCAACCCCTTGGTCCTCCAGGTATTCGCGGTACCGATCCTCCAGCTCGTCTTCCCCGTAAAAATCCTCTGGCAAGCTTCCAAACCACTCGGTGAACGCCATGTGGGTTTCCACCTTGGCCGCTTCAGACACGTCGGCGGCGACGCTGGGTTCAGCCAAAACCTTGGCCGCGACCGCCACATCTTTGATGACCGAACCCCGAGCCGCTTGCAAGACGCGGGCTTCCAGGTTGCGCGCCAGCGCATTGATCTCCAGACCATGCGGACGGGACTCAGGATCAGGTCTACCCAGGCGGTCAAAGTGAACATTGGCATAAAACTGCTCAAACGCCCAAACCGGTGTCATGCCGGAATTGACGCCGCGCAGGAAAGAGAAGTCTTCCAGGGTCAGGTCGTTCAGGGTCGCAAAGGTTGGCATGCGCCAGCCCTTTGGTCGGCCACGGCGAGCCACCGGCTTGTTGGGCGGGAGGTCAATCAGACCCTCGATGAGTTCGGTCACGGCGGCATCCCCTGAGGTTTAGTTAACAAATTCAATGGCTTGCATGCGAACACTGTATGTAAACACACATAGGTAAGGATTATAAGCCGTTTCTCAGACTTTAACCAGTACGTCACCCTAATATTACTTATGATGACATGCGAATTAAATACAAACTTTACATAGTTTAGATACTTGCAAAACGCATCGGGAAAGCCTACAGTTCAGGCATGCGGGAATCGCTCCCGAGCCCGCAGAAATGTGAAGGACACAGGCAATGCAATTTGCTCACCTCAGACATCGAGAAGGTATCGCTGAGAACTTGGTCGAGATCGAGACCGATACCGTTGAACGCAACGACAAGTGGTGGACCATGTTTTTGGAATGCTTAAGTCACTACCAAATCATGAGGCGATCCCTGCCAATTATTGCTCCGTACGGTCGATACACAAGTGAAGTGACATCCAACCCATTGGAAGTCGCTCTGCTGAAAAAGCGCGCGTCTGAGGCTGCGAAGAAAGCAGAGCGAATTGACCGACTCGGCACAAATTTGACGGCTTTGATTTGTTCACGGAAAAGCCGCCTGCAGACAGCCCTGATCAGTCTCCAAAACGGCCTGGTGCGCAGCCAGTACCGACTGGCGGCCAGAGTTCAGGCTTCCCTTGGCCCTCAATCTGTTTGACCATGGCAACACTCACCCCCCATTCCCCTTCTTCCAAAGCCTTAGCTTTCAGTCAAGGATCAGATCAGCTCATGCTCTTGGCCAGCCTCGATGAACTGCGACAAGCCGGACTCGATCCGCAACTGCTGCGGCCCAATGTGCGGTTCGCGGAAGTCGCGCGCGCGGGCGGCCATGGCCAGTTGCTCGTCGGTGGCCAAGCCATCACCCTGGATTTACCGGTCTACCAAGTGGACCTGGAACAACTTTCCCAGCATGGGACGGTAGGCGCGTCATCGACCTCCCCTTCACAAGGGGATGCAGACTTGCCCGACGCCCAGGCCCTGCTCAGTGCCGAGCAAATGGCCCGCCACATGCAATGCACCCCGCCCGCCGTCTACGACCGCGAAAAAGCGGGCGAGTTTCTGGCGGTGATGCCGCCGGGCCGACTCAAGGGCCGCAAGTTCCCGGGGTTTCAGCTGCATCCGCGTCTGGACAAAACCTTGCTGAAAGAATTGATCGCCGCCTACCGCGGCCGTGGCGTCTCGCTGAACCAGCTCTGGTCGTTTTTGCGCACGGTGCAAAACGATCTGGAAGGCGGTTCCGCACTTGAGGTTCTGTTGGGAGACTATCCCCCAACCCTCAAAGCTCTCGACGAATCCCGGCGCCGGCGCTTCATCCTAGACATGGCTTTGGAGGACATCGCCAGGACTTATTGATGACTTTCAGCGAATCCTCTCTCCATGGCTCCCTGAAAATTGGGCAGGCCATGGCCCCGGTGTTGGGCTTGCCATCTGGCGCCCAGCTCCACCGACTGTTCCGACGCCCAGATGCCGACTGGGTCCCCGCACCGCCCGCGTACCGAGAGGGCCGCGTTGATCCTCCAAAAGGGCACAAGGAAGCGTTCGGCATGCTCTATCTGGCCGAATACACCGAAACTGCAGCCTTTGAGATGGGTATCCTCAGAATGATGCGTGACAGCCAGCGTCGTGAGCAAGTGGAACTGCAGCTGGATCAGCCCGATCCAGCGAC
>ERZ724510.197-NODE-197-length-34456-cov-4.086247_pt1 | contig 34456 bp, 26 predicted proteins | sample MGYA00376043_ERZ724510 | MGnify/ENA primary metagenome ERZ724510 (study PRJEB28724, sample SAMN07190888) | wastewater metagenome | isolation source: influent of sewage treatment plant in Hong Hong | place: USA: Christiansburg, Virginia | collected 2016-03-01 ... | reverse complement strand
CATCTTGCATCCGCGATCGACCAGCTCGGTGCCGCAGCCGGGACAGAATCGGTGGCTTTGCACGGTGAGTTCGGCGGTGTCTTCGGTCCTGGCGCGATGCGTCGAACCGTTGTGACCGTGAGGTCGTGTCGGGTCGTGTGGCCGCGATGGTCGAGCTGTGGGTTGCTGGCTCATGGTCTCCCCTCGCCGAGGCAAACTAACCTTTTTGGAAAATGCCACCAACGGCAAAAGTGCTGGGCTGATAAAATGGTTATTGGGGCGATTCCGATCTGAATCGGAAGCGATGGCAGACCGCGTGGCCAAGGTTGAGGGGGGACATGCCGACCAGCGATAGACAGTGCAGAACGCCAGCAGGTGAGCAGTGAGTCTCAGTGACTCTGCGCGCTCGCAGTTGGCGCTTGCGGTGGATCTTCGCGAGGCAGTGGTGCTGCTGGTCGACGATACACCTCGGGAAGCGGAAGACCTGCTGATCGCGCTGACCGAAGCGGGGCTCAAGGTGCTGGTGGCGGATAGCGGTCCGGCTGCCAAGCAAAAGCTGATGCGTGAGCCGGTCGATTTGGTGCTGGTCGATCTGAAGCGGGCCGATATGGACAGCTTCGAGCTGTGTCGTCAGCTCAAGGTGCCACCGCAGACTCGTCTCATTCCGGTTCTGTTTCTGTCGACGCGGTGCGAAGTCGATGCCAAGATTCGGGCGTTTCGCGTTGGGGCGAGTGATTACCTCGATGAGGAACTGGATTTTTCGGAGCTGCTGGTGCGGATCGAGTACCACATCCGAGGCGGTCGCAGGCTGCGCGAGATGGAGCGCGAAAAAAGCGAACTCCATCGGGAGTTGCGCGAGCTGAAAAAAGAGCGCGACAAGCAAATTGCTCCGCTGCCGATCTACACCAACCTGGCGGAGCTGCCGAGCGGCTTTGTTCTCGACAACAAGTATCGGCTCGAGAGCTTGATTGGCACTGGTGGTTTTGGCGTGGTCTACCGGGCGACGCACATCCAGCTTCAGCGCCAGGTCGCGGTCAAAGTGTTCAGACCGCTGACCAATCTCAGCACCGAGGATTCGCTGCGTCGGTTTCGTCATGAGGGAGCATCCGCGAGTCGGCTTCAGCACCCCAATGCGGTCACGGTGCTCGACTCTGGCGTGGCGCTGGGTGGCATTCCCTATCTGGCGATGGAGTTGCTCATTGGGCGAACGCTCGCCGATGAGCTCAAAGAGCGCCGAGTGCTCAGCCTGCAGCGCACGATCCAAATCATCCTGCCCGTCTGCGATGTGCTGATCGAGGCACACGCTGCGACGCTGGTTCACCGCGACATCAAGCCCGAGAACGTGTTTTTGCACCGGACTCGGTCAGGGGAAGTCATCAAGATCCTCGACTTTGGTATCGCCAAGATGCTGGGCGATGGCAATGAACTGGATCGGAAGTTGATGACCGGTGGTGGTGGGATCATTGGTACTCCGACGTACATGGCACCCGAGCGACTTCGTCAGGGGCCCTACGATGGTCGGAGCGATGTCTACAGCGTCGGCGTGATGATGTATCAGATGCTTTCCGGTCGGCTGCCGTTTAACAGCGACAAGGAGAGCTACGTCGAGATCGTGCTGGGACACCTCAACCAGCCGGTGCCTCCGCTCGTTGGTGGGGCGTCGCCGATACCCGGATTCTTGACCCAAGTGGTCATGCGGACCCTTGAAAAAGATCCGGCGCTGCGCCCGACGGCGCGAGAGCTGCTAACAGATCTGGTGCGAGTGGCTCGCTATTCAATAGATGGAGGGGCTCCATCGGGAGAACTGGCGCTACCACGGACGGCACAGCTGCACCCCGGCAACATGGGCTTTGATAGTGAAGCCGACAAGACCGGGGAAGTGGTAGCCGTGAGCCTGGAGTCCACCAATCCGTCGGCGAAGACCCTGCCTCCGGCGACGGCAGGCTCGGCACACAATCGGACCATTGAGGAAGAGCCGCCCAAGCCGCTTTCCAATGAGCACACCCAAGAGTTCGTTCGTCCCGGGAAGAGTGGTAGCTAGTCGAGGGGTGGCCCTCGTCTCCCAGGGTTCATCTGCCGTCTTTCGGAACTCTGTGGTTTAATCGTCGCGTGAAGCGGTTTTTCCTAACATTCACTGTTGCGATCGCACTCGGCGGCGTTGTCCATGCAGCCGAGCCCGTGCCTCCATCCACTGCTGCCCCCAGCACCTCGGGTTCTGCCCCGGGGACTACTTCTGCAGCGGCCAGCGGGGACGCTCTGAACTTCGACCTGTTCGATGAAGGATCGAAGGGGGCCGATGGAAAAGCCCAAGATCCGGCGGTTGCCGCCGCAGCGGCAGCCAAAGAGGCGGCGCGGGTGGCACAGATCGAAAAGACCGGGAAGGTCCGTCGCGCCATGCTCGTGACGCACCAAGCGCTCGGGTTTACCACCCTGGCGGTGATGGCCGCTACGCTTGCGGTGGGGCAGGTAAACTACCAGGCGCGCTATAACGGCTTTCACAACGGAAACGATTACGATCGTTTTGCACCCGCTCACTTGGGTTTGGGAATTAGCAGTACGCTGCTCTTCGCGACGCTCGGGGCGCTGGGCTGGGCGGCACCGAATCCTTACCCGAAGCCGATCCGGCTCGACACCGCGATGGTTCACAAAGTGGCGATGTCGCTGGCAACTGCGGGGATGGTGACGCAACTGATCCTTGGTCCGCTGACGACGTGGAAAGAGGGATCGCTGCAGCAGCGCGATATGGCGCTCGGGCACCTTATCGTCGGATATGCGACGTGGGGATTTATGGCAACGGGCGTGATTGCCTACGTGTTCTAAGGGGTAGCTGATGTCTTGTTCTCGACGGTCCGTCCTGTTAGGAATTGCTGCGACGACGGCCGCCAGCTTGTGCGGTGGCTGTGGAATTAATGTGGATGCTCCACCGAGCATTGCTGGCAAGCTCGACGAAAATCCTGCTTCGGCCAACTACGCCATGATCGCTGTTTCACTGGCGGAAAACCCGGCGCTGCTATCGGCGGGTGGTGCACTGATCGTGACCGTATCTGCGGGCAATCGGCCATTTATGGTTCCATCGGGCGGTGTGCTGCTCCTGCGACGGACGGAGAGCAATAGTTCGGATGACTTTGTGGCCGTTGACGCACTATGTCCGCACGCGGGATGCCCACTTGGTTATGCGAAGCAGGACGACGTGATTGCTTGTCCGTGTCACGGGTCGACGTTTTTGGCGGTTGGCTCGGCGACCGAGTGCATTGGTGCGTTGCAACGCGGACCCGCCAAGAGCAGCGTGCAGGCATTCTTGGTGACCCTGGATAAAGCGAGCCAGACGGTCTATATCGACCTTCGCTCTTCTCCCAGTTGTGGCAGCTTCACCCCGACGGTGAGCGGCGGTAAAGTGACCCTGCCGTTTGTGAGCATTCCCGACCTGATGACAGTCGGTGGCTCGTGGACAGGGGCCCCACAGGGACTTGGCGATACCCTAATTGTGTTTCGGCAGAGCGCGACCGTAGCGTTGGCATTGTCTGCGATCTGTACCCACCAGCGCTGTCTGGTTGGTTTAAATGCCAGCAAGAGCGGTCTGTTTTGTCCGTGTCATCAGTCTTCGTTCACGCTGGCGGGTGCGGTCACGGGTGGCCCCGCTCCGACGGCGCTGAAGAAATATACGGCGACGGTTATGGCCGACTCGGTGGTCGTTACCGTCGTGTAGCGCCCAGCAGCGGTCGCGACGGCGGCGGTTTTCAGTAGTCGGTTACTGGGCGCTCGGGCCCGGCGGGCTGACGGTCCAAGTGCGAAATATCTCTGCGACGACCGCGCTGGTGCTGGCGGCTGGCACTCCACACAGGATGAGCAGCTTCTGGCCACGTCGGGCGACCGCGAAGGTTCGGTCGCCACTTGTACGCTCGAATAGCTGTGTCTTGCCGGGCTGCGGCAGTTTGTCGCCTGTCTTACCGGTGAGACTCAGGATGAGCTTCTGAGCGGCTTGTTCGGCTTCATCGGCATCCTTTTCCGTATCCCAGCCTGACAACACAGCTACGAGCGGCAGGGTCTCGCCCGGTTGTGTCCAAGAGACGAGCAGATCGCCTCCCCAGCCTGCGGCAGCCTGCTCGGCATCCCGTTCCGATTGGGCTCGGGCAAACCAGACTTTCCACATCAGCTCGCCGAGCACGTCCCGTCGCTGCTCCTTATACAGAGGCAGGCTGGCGAGCGGAGTAGCGGTGATGCGCCACGGCTTTTCCCCGCTCAGGTATTTGTCGGGATGCATGACTTGCTCCGTCGAGACCGGGGGATCACGGAACACGGCATCAATCCGCGACCACGGCTTATCGCTGCGCACGGCTGCGACAAACTCCAGACCGGCTGCATACGGAAACATCAGGCTCTCGCGAAGAACCGGTGGGGCTTGCTGAAGCGATGGCGTCGTGGACAGTGCTAGCTGCATCATCTGCCGTCCGAGCCGAGCGAGCACCGTGGGTAGCTGCGCCGACTCGGCCCCCATCCCCCGCGCTGCGAACTCCATCATCACGGCGGTGCCATCGCCTTCGACCACCGCCGCTTGTGCGAGCTGCCGATCACCTTCGCTCTTGAGCGGCCGCGCCAGCTTTTTTAGGTCAAAGTGTTGATCTTGTAGGGCGTGCTGGATCTCGTGCGCCAAGGCCGGACGCTGCATATCGACGGGTAACCAGTCGGCAATGTATAGCGTCTTGCGGTAGGGATCGTAAAATCCAGCGACCTGTTCCGATAGCAGATCGAACAGCAGCTTTTCGTAATCAGCATCGACGGGAAGCAGGCCCATACGTTTGAGGACCAGCGCCTCGCCTTTGACCTCGTCGGGGGAGTAGTCGTTGTGGATGCGCTCCTTGAGTCGTAGTGTGATCTCCTGCCGACTGAGGACGCCGCGTGCGAAGCTGCTCTTGCTCTGTAGACCACGGATTGCCACCACCTTGCGGGTGATCTCGTCGACCGCTCCAAGCAGAGCTTGCGATGCCGCTTTGATTTCGCTCGTCGCGGGAGGCGGTGGAGCGATCTCTCCCTCACCTCGAGCAAGCGACGAAAACGCTAGCAGACCACATGCCGCGAGCAGCAGCGATCCTTGGCGACGCACAGTCGACCGCCCGGTAAACCGAGACGAGCGCAGAGCAGCAAAACAAGAAGCCATATTTTGAGAGCTTAACCAAACTTCGTCGGCCTTGCTATTTTGCGTGCGCCATGGAACGAGGAGCGCCTTTCCGAACCGACGCACTGCGGGTGGCGCTGGTGAGCGAGTACTACTATCCCGACATTGGCGGGATGCCCGAGCATGTTCATCAGCTAGGCCGGTCGCTCGTCGCACGCGGACACTCGGTCACCCTGATCACAACGGAGTTTCCGGGGCAGGTTGAACTGCCATTAGAGACACCGTTCGAGGTCGTGCGACTCGGCCGTGCCAGCCCGCCGCTGATCACCAACGGGTCACTGTCGCTCGCTGCGGTCGGATGGGGTCTCCGGCGGCGTCTTAGGCGCTTGTTTGCCGAGCGACGCTTCGACGTCATTCATGTCCACGCTCCAATATTTCCGACGCTGGCACTGCGTGCGATCGCCTGTGCTCCGTCGGATGCAGCGTTGGTCGGTACGCTTCATACGCACTTTGTCGATTCGTCGGTGCTGCGCTTTTTTCGGCAGCCACTCCAGCGCTATCTCGACGCGCTCGACGGACTCATCGCGGTCAGTGACACGGCGCTCGACAGCATGCAGCGGATCGGCTTTCGTTGTGAGGCCGAGATCATTCCAAATGGTGTGGATCTGGACGGCTGGCGTAGAGGACGTCGAATACCGTCGCTGCGAGGCCAAGCGGACCTGGTGTTACTTTGTCAAGCCCGACTCGAACCACGCAACCGCATCGAGACGGTGATTGCCGCCCAGCGAACGCTTCACGATCTCGGTCACAAGCTGCGGTTTCAGATCCTTGGGGAGGGGCCTCGCCGACGGGAACTTACCCTCCAGGCGGCTGGACTGGACACCGTCTTTGCCGGCGCAGTGGTTGGAGCACGCGCAGACTATGCGGCGTCGGCAGATGTGTTTTGTTTTACCGCCGAGATCGCCTCGCATCCAATGTCGTTGCTCGAAGGGATGGCCGCAGGTCTACCGATCATCGCGCATCCGATCTCCGGTGTTCGGGAACTGATTCGCGACGGAGTGGAAGGCCTATTGGTGCCACTGGGGGATGTGGCCGGTTATGCCAGAGCGCTTCGTGAACTCGGGCAGTCAACGACGCTACGTCAGAACCTGGCGAACGCAGCGCAGCAGCGGGTTGCTCCGTTTGGGTGGTCCCAGATAGCAGCGCGCATCGAAGCGACCTATCGTAGGCTTCTCAACGAGCGAAAGCGGCAACTTAGTGGGACGGTGGCATCGTCGGGACTTTGGGTGTAGTACCCGCTGCCTGCCAAGGGGCGGTCCCGACTTGAGTTCGCACCGGTGAACCGTCAGCCAAGGCATCGATTCCAGCGACGACGAGTTGATCACTGGCTTTGAGACCGGTCAGGATTTCCAGATAAGTGCCGCCATCGACCCCAATCGTGACGCTGCGGCGTTGGGCCTTGCCTCCCTCGACGACGAAGAGGAATCGTTGGGCACCGGAGAGCTGCACCGCCGACTCCGGTACCGTTACGCTCTGTTTGTGTAGACCGACCTGGATGCGCGCTCGTCCATACATTCCGGGGCGGAGCTTTCCGTCGAGATTGGGTAGATGCACCTCGGCATCGAGCGTGCGGGTCAACGGATCGAAGCCGGGTGACAGCCGAACCACTGTGCCACTCCAATGATCCCCGGGCCGAGCATCGACTTCGACGAGGACTTTTTGATTCACAGCCACCTGCGATGACTCCTGCTCACGGACTGGGATGAACAGGCGCAGAGTATCGACCCTACCGACGGTGAGGATCGCACCGTTCTGTGGCCCAACGAGCGCCCCGGTATCAAATCGGCGCTGCATCACCACCCCATCGAAGGGCGCGTCGAGCCTGGTTTCCCCCAGACGCACTGCCACCGCCTGAAGTTGCGCTCGCGCCGCTGACTCTTGTGCTTCCGCTTGCGTCAGCGCAGTGGCGCTCTGCTGCAATTCCTGCGTGGAAACGACTCCCGCTGGTGCCAGCGCGCCGATCCGTGTGCGATTGAGTTTTGCTTGCTCGACCGCCGCTTCGGCTTGCTGAAGCTGTCCCCGCGCTGCCTGGAGCTGATCCGGAAGCTCGCTCGGCCTCACCAGCGCGAGAAGTTGTCCCTTTTTGACCACATCACCTCGGTCGACCAAGACGGTGCTGAGGTAGCCGACCTGCTTGGACATCAAGTCGGCCTGTTCCCGAGGTCGCAAATCGACCGGAGCACGAATCTCGACCGCAACGTCTCGCACCGTGGGTTGGGACACCATCACCAGCGGTGGCGGACGCCCGGGCCGCTTGTCCGCCGAGCCTTGGTCGCAGCTTGCTGAAAACACCAGCAGACAAAACGCGAGAGTCGATCGTCGCACGATGCCAACGCTTAGCACGCGCCGAAAAATCGGTCGAGGTCTTCCGGTCAAGGCCATGCTCGGGCTATCGTGCCGCGACAGAAAACCAAGGAGCCTCTGTCATGCAAGAGATTCGTTTCGACGATGTGACAACCCTTCAGCAGCGTGTGGGTGAGCCATGGAGTCCGTGGGGTACCGAAGTCACGGTCTCCCAAGACATGATCAACCGCTTTGCCGATGTGACGTTCGATCACCAGTGGATTCATATCGACGTCGAGCGGGCCCAGAAAGAAAGCCCGCTCAAGACCACCATCGCCCACGGTTTTTTCGTGTTGAGCTTGGTGCCACACCTTCGTCAGCGCTCCGACATGCAGGTCGTCGGTTATCGCAATGTCCTAAATTACGGTGCCGACAAACTTCGCTTCATTAGCCCGGTACCAGCGGGAAGCGTCCTTCATGCACGCTGTCGGGTTGTCGCGGTGGATGCCAAGCCGAAGGGTACGTTGGTCACCGAGGAAATCGAGATAGCGGTCGTCGGACAAGAGCGTCCCGCGCTGACCTACACGATGCTGATGCTGTTTCAGCCGTAGCGAGGTTAGCCGATGGCGGCGCGGTCAAGTCGGTCGATTACGGCTCGCCAGTCGTTGTCTTGATTTGGACGTAGTACAACGATGCTGCGCACCTGTTTGTCATCGAGACGGTGTAGTGCCGCATAGAGATCGACGGCGTAAGCATCCGGTGCCGACGGAAGAACCTCGACGTGCTGACATAAGGTCGCCACCGACGGCAGCGCTTGGTGAGTAATCAGCCCACGGGGCTCGGGCAGGTGGGCCACCGCTCGGGCATCATCCTCGCGGACGAGGTACAGCGGGGCGGACGGCGCATAGTGGCGGCTGAGCATTCCTGGCGACGGCAGTGGTCCTCCCGGGGTTTCCTTCGACCAGCTCGGGAGCTGCAAATCGGGTAGCTCTTCGAGGAGTAGTCGTAGAGGCAGAGCACCCGGTCGCAGCAGGCGCGGCGGACTATGGGTTAGGTCCACCACCGTCGATTCGATCCCGAGTCGGCATGGTCCTCCATCGAGGATCATTGGCAGATGAGGCAGGCTGCGCTGGACGTGCTGGGCCGTCGTGGGCGACACCGATTCGCTGCGGTTGGCACTTGGGGCGGCCAGCGGGAGCTGTACCGCGTGCAGCAGCGCGAGCGCCACCGGATGAGCCGGGACGCGAATCGCGACCGAATCGAGTCCCGCACTGACCACCGACGGAATCAGTGCTCCACGCGGCATCACGATCGACAGCGGACCCGGCCAAAAGCGTTGTGCCAGTTGCTCGGCCCAAGGGGACCAGCTTGCGGAGATCCGCTTGGCCGAAGCGATGTCGGGAACGTGAACAATCAGCGGATTGTGTCGAGGTCGACCTTTCTGCTCATAGATGCGCAATACCGCCTGTTCATTCGTCGCATCGGCACCGAGACCATAGACGGTTTCGGTGGGAAACGCGCAGACCTCTCCCGCCCGCAGCAGCAGCACCGCACGCTCGAGAGACTCCGGACCCACGGGAAGGATTGGTGCCAGCGTCATCGTTCACGCATTCCGTTTCCGTCGTCGCAGCCATCGTTGAAGTAGCCGCCCCGTCAAGCCGACCACGGGTAGCAGCCCCAGCAGCGAGCCCGGTCCAGGCGAACCGCCCACAACGCAGCCACATCCCGTCGGTGTAAACGACATCGAGCCCCCTGGACCGTTTGGATCGACGGCCACCGGACAGCCATCCGCCGCTGCGCATGACAAGGCCAGCGTGATGTTTTGAGCGATCCGTGGGCCGCCCGCGTTCACTAGCATCACGTGATGGCTCTGGTTGCGAGCAAGTGACACTGTCGCCGTCCAACTGCTATTGGTCATGCCTAGCTGTACGTCGACGAGCCGATCGTAGGTACCGTTCCCTTTGGTGTCCCACGTGACCGGCATTCCTCCGGATCGAACCGCGAGCTGGAGTTTGGGCGCGAGCGAGGTTGCGTTGGGGTCGATGCTGTTACAGACCGCTCCCGCAGGCAGGGTGGTGAACGAGAAGGTCACCGTGTCCGCCGACGCTGGCATGTCGAAGCGCCACTGGGCATGGCCCGGCCAGATTTTCTTCGCATCCGAGTCGAGGCAGAGCATGCGATGAGGAGTCTGTACCTTGATGACGCGATCGCATTGGCTGAGCACGCCATGAAGGGTCAGTGCGTCGGTGGTCTTCTGCGCAGCATCGGCCCCGAGGGTTGCCGCTTGTCTTGTGATTTCATCGACGAAGATCTGGGCCAATTCGGTCATCGACGGTCCCGCGATCGTGCCTTCGAGCGCAGTGAGTACCGCCTGGTCGAACGCGGTTCGCTTCTGGACCGCTGCGGCACTTGCGTCGAACGGATCGCCGGTGACGGCTTTGCGCGCCCGCCACAGAGCGCCAGAAAACGGGTTGGCGTCCTCATGGACCTCGCCAACGCGGTCGTTGCTACAGTGCAGCGTGTTATCGAGATCGCGGAGGCCCGCGCCCGGCAGGCCCGTAAAGTTGTTCTTCGCGTATTCACCGACAGGGCTGTTGCCGGTCAGCGCGGAAGAAAAATAGTCGGCCAGGCCTTCGTTCATTGCCCCGGGATCATCGCTGATGCCGAATCCATCGAGGCCAACCGAGATGGTCAGCTTGTTCCGCGACGAAATCATCGCGTGCGTAAACTCGTGATAGATGACGTCTGCGTCCATCGAGTAGTTGGCTTTGGCACCCATGCCAAACGCGATCATGTCGCCGGGCACACCGAGAATGAAACTGCTGTAGCCACCGCCGACGTCACCCGGAGAAAAGAACGCGTTCTCGAAGGGACTGAGGGGGAACGCGGGGTTTGTGGCCTGGGCGCTGTTGTTCAAGTTCGGCATGCACAGGTTGGTCAGCAGCGGGAATGGTCGAGGGGCACCTCCCGTCGAGATTCTGAGCCGAAAGTCATTTACGCCCATGCCCGCGAACAGTGTGCGGAAGCGCGTGTAGATATTGGCGCTGTGCCAGTACATGTGCGCTTCGCCGAAGGAGTTCTTGTTGGCGTCGTTCTTCGTGGGGCAGCGACCATCGCTGGCTCCGATGAGTGGCGAGAACTGGTTGTAGTCGCCAGCGGCGGTCGCCAGGCTCTGCATCGGCTCGCACAGGTGAATCGGGGTGGTGCCTCCACCGGGAATTCGCAACGTCATGTTGTCGATGCAGTTGAGGCCGCGCAGCAGTGTGCTGGTCAGCGCTCGTGCGCCACTTCCCGTTGGAGAAAAGGGTCCGGTGTCGCCGCTCGGGATGCCAGATGCATCGACGTTGCTGGTCGTTGCGGGGTTGTAGCGATAGACGCCAAACTGGTTCAGAAACTTGAGCCGCTCGACACGCCGAATCAACTCACCGGTGTGTGCATCGACCAGGTATTGGGCGTGCTCCAGTGCCGACAAATCGATTCGTGACACCACATAGGCCAATCGTCCGCTCTGATTGTCGATGATTAGCTGAGGGTCACCGACTGTGCCCGCTCCAAGGGTGCGCACCGCCCGCTGCGCATCCTCCGGAGTGAGCGACGGAATCGGATTGATTTTTGCCAGTACCTCGCTCGGAACCACGTCGCGGGCCAGTCGCACCACCTGGCCCTCCGCAGAAATTCGCACTACCAGATCGCTCGCCCACACCGTCAGCCCGAGGTGTCGTTGTGCGTAGCGAACCACATGGCCATTTCCAACCGGAACCAACTCTGCCGGGGCCAGATCGCTAGGAACCAAGTTGGGATCGGTGCGACGTAGCTCGATGAGATAGCGCTCGGCAACTGTTAGCGGATCGGTGCCCGGAGACGGTGAGGACAGTGCACCGATCAGCAATCGGGGCGTCCCATCGGTAGCTCGTGAAAGCACAGACTTACCAGCGCTTGGCGGAACACCAGACCCAGAGGTGGCCGCAGCCAGCGCATCCGGGCAGGACATTGGAATCCAAAGCGAAAGCGAGGCCAGAGCCCAAAGCCGCGAAAAACGCGTAGTTCGCATGGGACGCTCCTTGCACGCCGATTTGGTAATCAGCGCAGTGTGGGGGATGCTTAGCAGATATTGTCAGGCGGCAAAGCCACAAAATCACGCGGTGAGTCAGCGGCGATCGGGAATTTTTCGCTTGCGTCTATTCTGCTTCCGAAGAAAATCCCTCCGGCCCATCCCTGTGGCTGGATGTGGCCTGTGGAGCCAATATCGTGATTTCCGATCTCTCTCGCGTCCGTAACATCGGGATCTCCGCGCACATCGACAGCGGTAAGACCACGCTCACCGAACGAATCCTCTTCTATACCAAGCGCATCCACGCCATCCATGAAGTCAAAGGCAAGGATGGTGTCGGCGCGAAGATGGACAGTATGGATTTGGAGCGTGAGCGCGGCATCACCATCCAGAGCGCGGCGACTTACTGCTCGTGGAAGAACCACCACGTCAACATCATCGACACCCCGGGACACGTCGACTTCACAATTGAAGTCGAGCGCGCACTGCGAGTTCTCGATGGTGCCATCCTCGTGCTGTGTTCGGTGGCCGGTGTCCAGAGTCAGTCGCTCACCGTTGATCGCCAGATGCGGCGTTACCGTGTCCCGCGCATCGCCTTTATCAACAAGTGCGATCGCACAGGCGCGAACCCGCTGCGCGTCAAGAATCAGCTTCGCGAGAAGCTGGGGCACAACCCGGTGCTACTCCAGTTGCCGATCGGACTTGAAGACAAGTTCGAGGGTGTCATCGACCTCATCACCATGGAGGCGGTCACGTTCTCCGGTGACAACGGCGAAGAGATCCACCGCAACCCGATCCCGGCGGACATGAAGTCGCAGGCCGACAAGGCTCGCGAGGAAATGCTCGACACGGTCTCGATGTTTTCGGATGCGCTCACCGAAGCGATCCTTGAGGACCGGGTCACCCCGGAGCTGATCCGTGAAGCGATTCGTCGCGGCACGCTGGATCTGAAGCTCACGCCGGTGATGATGGGTTCAGCCTATAAGAACAGGGCGGTACAGCTCTTGCTCGACGGTGTGACCTACTATCTTCCCTGTCCGTCGGATGTCGAAAACGAAGCGATCGACATCGACAGTGCCGAAAGCAAGAAGATCAAGCTGGCGTCGGACCCAACCCTTCCAACGGTGGCGTTGGCGTTCAAGCTTGAAGACGGGCGCTACGGCCAGCTTACCTACATGCGCATCTACCAAGGTGCGATGAAAAAAGAAGACGTCATCCAGAACACCCGCACCGGCAAAAAGGTGAAGGTGGCTCGTCTGGTTCGTATGCACTCCGACGTCAAGGAGGACATCAACGACGCCGGCCCGGGTGACATCGTGGCCATGTTCGGCATCGACTGTAACTCGGGCGACACGTTCACCAATGGCTGGAACGTGGCGATGACCTCGATGTACGTGCCTGATCCGGTCATCAAGCTGGCGATTAAGCCGGCGGATCAGAAGGCGCAGATGAACATGTCGAAGGCCATCCAGCGCTTCACCAAGGAAGACCCGACGCTGCGATGCGAGGTCGATCCAGAAAGTGGCGAGACGCTGCTGGCGGGCATGGGCGAGCTTCACCTCGACGTCTACATCGAGCGCATGAAGCGCGAGTACAACGCCGTTGTGCAGGTGTCGCCGCCGCAGGTTGCCTACCGCGAGACGGTGACGCAGCGTGCCGACTATAACTACACCCACAAGAAGCAGACGGGTGGTTCTGGTCAGTACGGTAAGGTCATGGGCTACATCGAGCCATGTGCCGAGCAGGACTTCGAATTTGTTGACGAAGTGACCGGCGGTACGGTTCCTCGCGAGTTCATCGCCAGCGTCGAAAAGGGCTTTAAGTCGATGGTCGCCAAGGGACAGCTCATCGGCTTCCCTGTGGTGAACGTCCGGGTCTGCCTGAACGACGGTGGTTCGCATGCCGTCGACTCGTCGGACATCGCGTTCCAAGAAGCAGCGCGTGGTGCCTGGCGCGAGGTCTATCAGAAGGCCAAGCCGCACATCCTGGAGCCGATCATGAAGGTCGCGCTGGAAGGCCCGAGCGACTATCAGGGCAACATGTTGTCGACGCTGATGGCTCGTCGAGGTATGATCATCGGAACCACCGAGTCCGATGGTATGTCGACGGTCGAAGCAGAAGTTCCGCTTGCCGAAATGTTCGGTTATGCGACGACGCTGCGCTCGGCGACCCAGGGCAAAGCCGAGTTCTCGATGGAGTTTTCGCGCTACGCCCCCGTCCCGTCCAGCATCGCCGAAGAGCTGATTGCCAAGGCGAAAGCGAAGGCCGGCGAGAAGAAGAAGTAGCCAGGAGGCCACCCATGTATCGCAAAGATGTGAACGAACGGAGCCCGCTACGGATTCTTGAAAAATCGAGCCACGGTGGCCTTGGTCGCGGCAACCTTGGTGTTGCCATGGCGCGGGCTGGCGTTGGCAAGACCGCGTTCCTGGTGCATGTTGCGCTCGACGACTTGATGCGCGACCGCAAGGTGTTGCACGTCTCGCTGGATTCTCCCGTCGACCACGTCAAGAGCTGGTACGACGCGGTGTTCCAGGATCTGGTCAAGACCGCTGAGCTGACCGATCAGACCGCCACCCAGGAACTGATCAACAAGAACCGGATCATTCAGGCCTACAGCCTGCATGGTCACGGTGGATCGAACGAGTTTTCGATCGCCAAGCTCAAGCACTCCATCGAGCTGCTATCGCAGCACGCGCAGTTTGTGCCCGATGTGGTCATGATCGATGCCTACGACTGGTCGCGGGCGACGTTAGAAGAGGCCGCCGAGCTGCGTGCGCTGGCGAAGCATCTGAACGTCGAGTTGTGGATGACGGCGCTCACCCACCGCCATCAGACCGGCCCGGATGCCCCGGATAAGGTGCCGCCGCCGTGCGATCGCTTTGCTAGCCTGATCAGCCTGGTGGTGTTCCTCCAGCCCATCGACAAGAACCTGTCGGTGCGGCTGCTGAAGGATCACGACACCGAGGTGGTCTGCGACACGCACCTCATGCTGCACCCCGACACCATGCGGCTCGTCGATGAGCGGGCACCGAACTCCCCGGCCAGCGACCTTCCTCCGTCGGCGTACACGCTTCTGTCGGGTGGGGCGATTGGGGCCGAAGCCGAGTTTGGGGCATGCGCTGAGCGCTACGGACTCAAAGAAGAGAACTACTCGTTCGAGGGTCATCCCGTGGCCCGGACCCGGGGTCTGCGGCTGCTGACGAACGAAGAACTCCGCGACGGTGATGTCAGTCTGGCCTATGTGTCGGCGACCATGCACCGGCCGTATCACCAGAACCCGACGCTGCGCAAAGTGCTCCAGAGCATTTGGCATCAGGTGAACTCGTCGCAAGAGGTGTTCATCATCGGCGTCATTCAGCGTGACGACACCGTCAAGGGCGGGACTGGTTGGGCGGCAGAGCTGGCCCGTCATCAGGGCAAGCCGCTTCACGTCTACGACCAAGAGCGTCGCTCCTGGTTCACCTGGAGCCATACGGCCCGGCAGTGGCAGGCCTCGAAACCGGCCATTACCCACAGTCGCTTCACAGGGACTGGCACGCGTAGCCTAAGCGACGACGGACGCGCTGCGATCGTCGAGTTGTTTGCGCACAGCTTCGGCGCGAACCGCACGGGCCGCTCCGGCCCCATCAAGGCCTAGTCTCGCTGACGGCCGCATCGACACTCTTTTTGTCGGCACAGCGGATCCGGCTGGTTCGGACGCTGTGGTTGATACTGTTCTGGTTCCTCGGTTTCTCACCAACGTCCGCGATCGCTCATCAATCGAGCGTCGTGTACCTCCAGCTTGTTCCCAATCAGCACACCCTGAGCCTCACGCTGCGGATCGCCAATAGCGATCTGTACGAGGCGTTGGCGTTACCGAGCGATCGGGCAATTGGTCGCGACGAGGCGACGACACACCGGGAGCGACTCGCTCGCTATGTGATGTCGAAGATTTCGGTCGAAAACGTGGGACAGCCGTGTCCGGGTCGGCTCGTTGCCAGCGAGCTGAATGAGCGCCAGGGTGGATTCTTCGTCGTCGACACCTTCGAGTTTCAGTGTCCTCGCTCGATTGAGGATGTGCGGCTGACCTACAACCTGTTCTTCGATCTCGACCCGCGACATCAGGGCTTGGCGCGGATCGAGCTCGATGGCCAGAGCCGTGAGTTCATCTTTCGCGATGGCAATCGGACGCTGCCCTTGCAACGGCCGCTCGGCGTGCTCGACTACGTGCTCGACTACCTGCGACTGGGCGTGGAGCACATCTTTGCTGGCTACGATCACTTGGCGTTTCTCATCGGACTTTTGCTGCTGGCCGGGAGCTTGTGGCGGAAGACTTCGCGACGGGAAGCGCTCGGCTACGTGCTGCGCGTGGTGACGGCGTTTACGGTCGCTCATTCGCTGACGCTCGTGCTGTCGGCGCTGCGACTTGTGAGCCTACCCAGCCGTTGGGTCGAGTCAGCCATCGCACTGTCGATTGGCTACGTGGCCGTCGAGAATATCTTGTTGTCGACGGGGAAGCGGCGTGGACTGCTCGCCTTTGGTTTTGGTCTGGTTCATGGGCTTGGTTTTGCGTCCGTGTTGCGTGAGCTCGGGCTACCCAAAACCGGACTGATCGCATCGCTGCTTTCGTTCAATGTGGGCGTTGAACTGGGCCAGTTGGCGGTGGTGCTGCTTGCTCTGCCGCTGCTTGTGGTGCTTTCGAGCTGGCGGGGCTATCAGTCGTATGTCGTGCGCGGTGGCAGCTTCGTGCTGCTACTTATGTCGCTGTTCTGGTTTGTCGACAGAGCTTTTGATATGCAGTTGCTGAGTCGAGTGATCCACTAAGGCGAGCAGTCAGTTAGCGGGTTCCCGCAGTTGGTTGAGATGGGCGACGATCGGACCACGCTGCGCGACGCAAGAAATCCGGTTGACGACCACCGCCGGACACTCGTAACGTAAAAACCCAAGTAAGCACCGACGAAGTTTTTTAAAGGAGCCTGACCAACATGGCCACGATGATTACCGACGAATGCATCAACTGCGGCGCCTGTGAGCCGGAGTGCCCGAACGAAGCGATCTCCGAGGGTGAGGACGTGTATGTGATCGATCCTCAACTTTGCACCGAGTGTGTTGGCTTCCACGGCCATGAAGCCTGTCAGGCGGTCTGCCCGGTCGAGTGCTGCGTTCCTGATCCGAACAACACTGAGACGGAGGAAGTTCTCCATCAGCGCGCTCTCAAGCTGCATCCAGATGACAAGACGATCCCCGTGTTGGCTGCCCTGGACGGCAACAAGTCACGGTTCCGCAACGAAAAAGCGAAGCACTAAGCCTACCGCGCTAAAAAAGGCGCATCCCCCACGCAAAGATTCTTTCCCTCTGTAGCGTCCGTTCGTAAGATCCCAGTTGTTCGAGAGTGGCTCTCGTCGAGAGCCATAGGTCCGGTCCAGCACGCGCACCGGAAAAGGGATCACATGCCCGCAATTACGATTGATGCGAATGAAGCCGTTGCCAAAGTTGCGCATCGGCTGAGCGAAGTCGTCGCCATTTATCCCATTACGCCTGCCTCGGCGATGGGCGAACTGGCCGATGAATGGTCGACCCATGGCTTCAAAAACCTGTGGGGAGAGGTGCCTCGCGTCGTTGAGATGCAATCGGAAGCCGGGGCCATCGGGGCCGTTCACGGCGCGCTCCAGGCAGGGTCACTGGCGACGACCTTCACGGCATCTCAGGGCCTGCTGCTGATGATTCCGAGCATGTTTAAGATCGCCGGTGAACTGCTACCGATGGTCTTGCATGTCGCTGCTCGGACGGTGGCGACGCATGCACTGTCGATCTTTTGCGATCACTCCGATGTGATGGCGTGTCGGTCGACGGGCTTTGCGATGCTGTGCGCGGGATCGGTGCAGGAAGCGCAGGATCTGGCGGCAATTGCCCATGCGGCGACGCTGACGACTCGAGTGCCGATCCTGCACTTTTTTGACGGATTTCGGACCTCGCATGAGATCGCCAAGATTGAGCCGCTCGACGACGAAACGCTCCGCAGCTTGATTTCAGCCGACGCCATCGCGGCGGTGCGCGAGCGGGCGATGACCCCGGATCGACCGGTGCTGCGCGGTACCGCCCAAAATCCCGATGCTTTTTTCCAAGCGCGTGAGGCCTGTAATCCATTTTACGAGGCATTTCCGACGGTACTTCGCCAGACGCTCGAGCATTTTGCCGATCTGACTGGGAGGCGCTATCGGCTGTTTGACTACGTCGGACATCCCGAGGCTGAGCGCGTGATCGTGACGATGGGCTCATCGGCCGAGTGCGTTCATGAAACCGTCGAGTGGTTACAGAACCGAGGCGAGCGGGTCGGGGTGCTGAAAGTGCGCCTGTTTCGACCCTGGATCGTCGCTGACTTTGCGGCGGCGTTGCCCACGACGGTGCGCTCTGTGGCGGTCCTCGATCGCACCAAAGAGCCCGGCGCGGTGGGCGATCCGCTCTATTTGGATGTGGTCACCGCGCTCAGCGAGGCGGTCGGCGATGGCTTGTTCCCGCAGCTTCCCCGCGTGATTGCCGGTCGCTACGGTTTGTCGTCGAAGGAGTTCACTCCGGCGATGGTGCTCGCGGTGTTTGACGAGCTGGCCGAGGTTTCGCCGCGTCGACATTTTGTCGTTGGAATCAATGACGATGTCAGTCGCCGCTCGCTCGACTACGACGAGTCGATGCGGATCGAGCCCGCCGAGGTGGTGCGGGCCGTGTTCTTTGGCCTCGGTTCGGATGGCACCGTCGGCAGCAATAAGAACACGATCAAGATCATCGGCGAGGAAACCGACCACTTTGCCCAAGGCTATTTCGTGTACGACTCACGCAAGGCCGGGGCGATCACGGTTTCGCACCTCCGATTTGGACCTAATCCAATTCGTTCGTCGTACAAGATTCAACGCGCCAGCTTCATTGCCTGTCATCAGCCGCAGCTCCTGGATCGGTACGAGATCGCAGAACTCGCTGAGGACGGTGCGACGCTGCTGCTCAATGCGCCATGGTCTCCGGAGCGTGCGTTCGACATGCTGCCACGAGAGGTGCAGGCGCTCCTTATCACTCGCAAGATGCGCTTGTTCGTGATTGACGGTCAGCGCGTTGCCGAGGCGGCGGGACTCGGGCGGATGATCAGCACGGTGATGCAGACATGCTTTTTTGCGCTGTCGGGAGTGCTGCCCAAAGAGATCGCGCTCGCCAAAATTCGTCACGCCGCCGAAAAGTCCTATGGCAAGCGAGGTACCGAGGTCGTCCGCCGCAATCTGGCCGCCATCGATGCCACGCTCGAAAGTCTCGTCGAGGTCACCGTTCCGGCACAGCCGACTTCGCAGCGGCCACGGCCCGATATTGTCCCTCGTACCGCGCCGGATTTTGTCCAGCGAGTGACTGCGCTCCTACTCGCGGGCCACGGCGATCATCTGCCGGTGAGCGCATTTCCCGTCGATGGAACCTGGTCGCTCGGCACCGCGATCTACGACCGCCGCAGCTTGGCGCTACAGATGCCGTCGTGGGACGCGAGTGTTTGTATTCAGTGCAACAAGTGCGCGCTGATCTGCCCTCATGCGGCGATTCGCACGACGATCTTCGACGAAAAGCACCTGACACTGGCACCGGCGGGCTTTCATGCGGTCGACTACAAAGAGCGCGACGCCGCACCGGGCACCAAGTTTCGGGTGCAGGTGGCTCCCGACGATTGCACTGGCTGTGGATTGTGTGTCCAGTTTTGCCCAGCGAAGGACAAGAGCAACCCTCGTCACAAAGCGATCGACATGGTGCCCGCCGAGCCGCTCAAGCCCGTCGAGCGCACGACATTCGAGTACTTCCAGAGCCTGCCTCTGCCCGACCGTCGCACCGTCCATCTGGATGTGAAGGGCAGTCAGCTCCTAGAGCCGCTGTTTGAGTTTTCGGGGGCGTGCGCGGGCTGTGGCGAGACGCCGTATCTGAAGCTGCTGACTCAGCTCTTTGGCGATCGGCTGATGGTGGCCAATGCCACGGGCTGCTCGTCGATCTATGGCGGGAACCTACCAACGACGCCGTGGAGCAAAAACCGCGACGGACGGGGACCGGCTTGGGCAAACTCACTGTTCGAGGACAACGCCGAGTTTGGCTTGGGCTTCCGGCTGTCGCTCGATGCGCATGCGGGATACGCGCAAAGCCTGTTGCGGTCGCTCGCGAGCGAGCTGGGGGAGGAGCTTGTGACGAGCCTGCTGACCGCCAAGCAGGATGGCGAGTCAGCGATCGCTGAGCAACGGGCGCGGGTTGTCGAGCTGAAACAGCGGCTCCAGCGCTTGTCCCGAATCGAGGCGCAGCTCCTGCTTCCGCTTTCAGACTACCTGGTCAAAAAGAGCGTCTGGATTGTGGGTGGCGACGGCTGGGCCTACGACATCGGCTTTGGAGGACTCGACCATGTGATCGCGTCGGGACAGGACGTGAACCTGTTGGTCCTAGACACCGAGGTTTATTCGAACACCGGCGGTCAGCAGAGCAAGTCCACGCCGATCGGTGCCGCCGCCAAATTTGCCGCCGCTGGCAAAGAGCTGCCGAAGAAAGACCTCGGGATGCACGCGATGATGTACGGTCACGTCTACGTCGCTCGCGTCGCGATGGGGGCCAAGGACGCGCAGACGGTGAAGGCTTTCCTCGAAGCCGAGAGCTATCCCGGACCCTCGCTGATCATCGCCTACAGCCATTGCATCGCGCACGGCTACGATCTTTCGCAAGGGGCCGAGCAGCAGCGGCTCGCGGTCGACTCCGGGGTCTGGCCACTGTATCGATTCGATCCACGGCGGCTCGATGTGGGTGAACCGCCGCTCAAGATGGATGCGACGCCGGGTAAGACGCGGGTGCAGCAGTACATGGCGGGCGAGGGTCGCTTCCGCATGGTCGAGTTGGCGGATCCGCAGCGCTATCGCGAGCTACTCAAAGCTGCGGAGCGCGACGTGGCGATGCGCCGAGCCATGTACGAACACCTGCAAACTTTGCGGATTCAGGCACCGGGTGCCAAGACAGAGGTCAAGCTGAGCGACGGCAAGCCCGTCGAATCAGGGAGTCACGGACAATGAACCTTGCCACAAGCTATTTGGGTCTACCGCTTGCTCATCCGCTGGTGCCGGGGGCGTCGCCGCTCGCCGATGATCTCGACAGCGTCAAACGGCTGGAGGATGCGGGCGCGGCCGCGATCGTGATGCGCTCGCTGTTCGAGGAGCAGCTTACCCAGGAGTCGCTCGGGGCTGCTCGTCATCTCGATGGGCACTCGGAGTCCTATGGCGAAGCGCTGAGTTACTTCCCATCGACGAACGTGTTCGCACTGCGGGCCGATGCCTATTTGGAACAGCTCCGCCGCATTCGTGGCACCGTCGCGGTGCCGGTGATTGCTTCGCTCAATGGCACGACGCCTGGGGGCTGGCTCGACTACGCCCGTCAGATCGAACAAGCCGGAGCGCACGCCTTGGAGCTGAACCTGTATTCGCTGCCGTCTTCGCCCGAGCTAAGTGCGGCGGACATCGAGCGCGGCCAGCTTCAGATCATCGCCTCGGTGGTCAAGAGTGTGCGGATTCCGATCGCGGTCAAGCTGTCGCCGTTTTATACGAGCCTGCCACACTTCGTGGCTGCCATCGCACGGACCGGGGCACGGGGTGTGATCTTGTTCAACCGCTTCTATCAGCCCGATATCGACATCGAATCACTCGACAACCGGCTCGATCTGCATTTGTCGGATTCTTCGGAACTCCTGCTGCGGCTGCGTTGGCTGGCGATTGTCTCGCCGCACTGTGAGCTGTCGCTGGCCTGCTCGGGCGGGGTTCATTCGGCCACGGATGCGGTGAAGGCCGTCATGGCGGGCGCTCATTCGGTCCAGATCGTGTCGGCGCTGCTCAAACATGGCCCCGGCCATCTGCGCAAAATCCTCGACGAGCTGACCCGCTGGTTGACCGAGCACGAGTACGAATCGATGGCACAGCTCTGCGGCAGCATGAATCACGCTCGATCGCCCAATCCATCCGCCTACGAGCGGGCCAACTACATTCGTTTGCTCAGTAGCTTTCATACCGAATCCTGAGGCTGCTCGACGGAGCGCTTGGCCGATTGAAAAAAATACGGCCAAAAATTTGCGCTCTAGTCATGCGCCCATAGCATGGGCTGCGTGTCCTTATCGGCGGATGTCACACATGGTTTCGCATCGCGCACACTTCCACATAGTGCGCCGTTAACCATTCGTACATCGCGTCTAGGAGCCACCACTTCTGAATCGGCTGATCGGTCGTCGCTGACCATTCCGGCCGCAGGCAATAGCGATCTTATCTTTCCAACAGAAAGTGAGATCGGCGATGCTTCTGAGTTTGTGTCACAGCCGACAGCCCTATCCCCAGCACGGCCGTTTGTGAAGTGGGCCGGTGGTAAGCGTCAGCTCCTGCCTGATCTTCTGCATCGGGTGCCGCAGTCGTTTCGTCATTATCACGAACCCTTCGTCGGTGGCGGTGCGTTGTTCTTTTCGCTCTGCGAACAGCAACGACTCGATGGCAAAGCGGTTCGACTCACCGACATAAACGTCGAACTAATCAATACATATCGGATCGTACGGGACCGAGTTGAGACATTGATCTCGCTTCTGTCCACGTTCAAAAATGACGAGCGCTTCTATTACAATATTAGGGCGCTTGATCTGAAACAGCTTGACCCGGTGCAGCGAGCGGCACGGTTTATTTTTCTGAACAAGACCTGCTTTAACGGGCTGTTCCGCGAAAATCGCCAGGGACGGTTTAACGTACCGTTTGGTCATTACAAGCAAGCGCAGATCTGTGCCCCAAATGATTTGCGGGCAGCCAGCTTTGCGCTGCGCGGGGTCTGCCTGGAAGTCGCTAGCTTCAAAGATATCGAGGCTGCGTGTCAGTCCGGTGACTTTGTGTATTGCGATCCGCCGTATGCTCCGGTGAGCCGCACCGCCTCGTTTACTGCCTACAACGGTGGCGGATTTGGCGATGAGGATCAACAGCGACTCGCTGACGTGGTCCGCGTGCTGGGCGAGCGCGGTGTGCATGTGCTGTTGTCCAATTCGGCAGTGCCGCTTACCTATGCGCTGTATCGCGAGCTTCACGTCGAGGAAGTGCTGGCGCGGCGGGCGATCAACTCGCGTGGTGATCGACGGGGTCGGGTGCCCGAGCTTCTCGTCGCTGCCGGTCCACTGGCTGCTGAGCTACTGGCGCGACGCCAAGTCGGTTCAGTAGCTGCTGCAACGATCGCGGAATAATCCGTCGTTTACGCCAGCTTTGTCGTTGCTACACTGCTCGCGATGAATTGCGGCGTTCTGTGTGGCCTGTTGTGCGTCAGCGCCTCTTGCTCCCTCTCGGAGTCGTATCTTGTGCCGAGCAAGGCGATCGAGCTCGTGTCGAGCCAACCGCCCGAGCAGAGGCCCCGGGCCCAACTGGCTGCGCTGCGTGAAGCCGATCGAGCGCCGGTCCTGATCCGCTATCGTGCTCTCGAGTGGAGCGAAGAGACGCTGCGCCGAGCCGAGGCGACTCCGATGAAGCTGGCGAGAGTGCGCGCAGCCAAGGTCAATCCGCTGCTTCTCGTCGGTGGAACGATCTTGGCGCTTGGTGTTCCGCACCTGACGCTGGGGATGGCTGCTGCACTCGATCTGCCCAAGGGCGAAACCAAGTCCGCCGATCCGATTGGTTCCAGCGTGGCTCTCGGTATTGGCGGATTGCATTTTTTCGTTGGTGGACTGCTGATGGTGCTGGGTGAGCGCAGTCCCAACATTGAGTCGACCGAGCCAGCCCTGGTACAGGCCTATTTACGCGGCGAGATTCCGACGGCAACTGCGGCTCCCGACGCAGTGACTCCCGAAGGGCAGACTCCGCCGCCGCGTGAGCCGCCACGTCAAGGCTCGTACAACGTCCCGCTTTCGCCCGATGACGGTAAGTAGTAAGACCTGCTCACGATGATTGCCCGCTACACCCGTCCCGAACTGGCCGCTCTGTGGAGCGAGTCTCGACGACTCGCGCTGTTCCTGGAGGTCGACCTGGCCGCAACCGCCGCGCTTGAGGCTGCACCGGATAGCCCGATTCCCGCCGGAACGGCCACACGGCTGCGGCAGCTCTCCGCTCAACATGGTCCGCTTGATCCAGTCCGTGTTGCTGAGATTGAACGTCGTACCCAGCACGAGCTGCTCGCCTTTCTGGAGCATGTCGAGGAGCGGCTTGGTGCAGAGGCACGCTGGCTGCACTTTGGACTCACTTCATCCGATGTGCTTGATACCGTGCTGGCGCTTCAGCTCCGCGAGGCGACCCAGATCATTATCCGAGGCCTTGATGAGCAACTTTTGCCGGCGTTGCGACGGCAAGCGACCGCTCATCAGCACACCCCCATGATCGGTCGCACCCATGGCATCTTCGCCGAGCCGATCGCTGCCGGGCTGGTGTTCCTTGGTAGCTATGCCGAAATCGAGCGTGCCAAGGTTCGAATCCAGCGCGCTCAAAAGACGATCGCCGTCGGAAAGTTATCTGGTGCGGTGGGTATCTATGGCAGTGGCAGCGTCACTCCCGATGTGGAACAGGTCGCTTTATCGAGCCTGGGGCTCACCACCGAAACGGTTGCTACTCAGGTCGTGGCTCGCGATCGCCATGCGGAGCTGTTGTGGTCCCTTTCTTTGCTTGGGGCCGCGATCGAGCGCCTGTCGATGAATCTGCGACACCTTCAGCGCAGCGAAGTCTCGGAGGTCGAAGAGGCTTTCGCACCTGGTCAGAAGGGCAGCTCCGCCATGCCGCACAAAAAGAACCCGATTTCGGCGGAAAACCTGTGTGGTCTGGCCCGACTGTTGCGTGCAAATGCTGGTGCCGCCGTCGAAAACATCGCGTTGTGGCATGAGCGCGACATCTCTCATTCCTCGGTGGAACGGGTGATCATGCCGGACAGCACGACGCTGTGCGATTACATGGTGCAGAGGGCAGCTCGGCTCGTCGGTGGGCTTTCCGTTAAAGCAGATCGAATGCGTTCCAATCTGGCGCATGGTGGCGACCTGTACGCCTCAGAAAAGGTGATGCTTCAGCTCGTGCGGACGGGTCTTTCCCGTCAGAGTGCCTATGAGCTCGTGCAGCGCCACGCCTTGGCCTGCGTGGCCGAGCGATCGGGTGAACGGTCGGGTGGTTCGGCTTCTTTTCAAGATCGGCTGGCCGCAGACCCGCAAGTCACTGAACGACTATCACCGGACGTGCTGCTCGCGTGTTTTGAAATCTCGACGCAGCTTCAGCATGTTCCGAGGATCTTCTCCCGAACCCTTGCAGACTAACAGCCCACCGACGACAACATGGAACCACGCCTGGGGAATTGTTCATCTAAGTAGCGAAAAAGCTTGATAGAAAAAATGCTCGACCCGTCTTTGCTAGCATCCGCTGGCTGTGCAAGAATCCTTGACTGAGGCGACAGCAGCCTCGATTGAACCCGTATGGACGACTTTCACTGCTCTTTCTGTGGCAAGAGGCGTCGCGAAGTCCGCAAGCTCATCAGCGGTCCGCGCGTCTTCATCTGCGACGAGTGCGTCGCCCTCTGCAACGACATTCTCTCAAAAGAGGATGCGCAAGAGCGGCCGCGCTATCCCAAGCCCGCCGAAATCACCGAAGAGCTCGACAAGTACGTCGTCGGGCAAGGGCGTGCAAAAAAGACGCTCGCGGTGTCGGTCTACAACCACTACAAGCGGCTGATGTCGCGTGGTCGCGCTGGTGACGTCGAGGTCCATAAAGGCAACGTATTGCTCATTGGCCCAACCGGCTGTGGCAAGACCTTGCTCGCGCAGACGCTGGCGAAGAAGCTCGATGTGCCGTTTGCGATCGCAGACGCAACGACCCTAACCGAGGCGGGTTATGTCGGTGAGGATGTCGAAAGTGTCATCAAGGCGCTGTATCGCAACGCTGGTGGCGACATCGAAAAGGCTCAGCGCGGCATCGTCTGCATCGACGAGATCGACAAGATCTCCCGCAAGGGCGGTGGTCCTTCGGTGACTCGCGATGTCAGCGGTGAAGGTGTGCAGCAGGCACTGCTCAAGCTGCTCGAAGGTAAGCACGCGACGATTACCCCGGATGGTGCGCGCAACCGTCCGCAACAGGAGCTGATCCAGGTCGATACGACCGACATTCTGTTTATCTGCTGCGGCGCTTTTAATGGCCTTGAAGACACCATCCGACGTCGTGTTTCCGAGCGTGGCATGGGCTTCGGTGCCCGCATCGCGGCGCGCAACGACGAGGACAAAGACGCACTACGGGCGCAGGTCCGCACCGAAGATTTGATCAAATACGGCATGATCCCGGAGTTCCTCGGGCGCCTACCGATCATCGTCTCGTGCGACTCACTCGATGAAAACGCGCTGGCTGAAGTGTTGTGGAAGCCCAAGAACGCGCTGACGAAACAGTATGCGCGGCTGTTCGACATGGAGGGCGTCCAGCTTCGCTTCACCGACGATGCGCTCCAGGCCGTGGCCCGTGAGGCGTACCGTCGCAAGTCGGGCGCTCGTGGCCTTCGTGCGATCATGGAAGAGGTCATGCTCGAGGTGATGTACGAGATCCCATCGATGACCGGCGTGCGCGAGTGTGTCATCAATGCCGACGTGATCACAAACCACGAGCAGCCCCAGCTCATCCGCGAAAAGAAGGCCAGCTAGCTTTTCACTCGTGCTTCCGGATTGGACTCAGTCTGATTGACCCGGATCGCCCGTCGGTGTCTAGCCGATGGTGGATTCGTACGATTGGACTAGGTCTTGCGGTGGCCGAGGATGCGGTGTTCTCCCTCGCCGACGTCGTAACGCTCGTCCAAATACAGTAACAGGCTCGATGGAGGCTCGGGGATGGGTTCGCCGGGGCTGGTCATCGAATACACGAAGCCTTTGGGGGCCACCAAAGGCTCCGCAAACGGAAACCACTTGGGCAGCGGTAGTGCGGCGCGAGAAACCACGATGCCAAAACCAGTTGGCAACCGGTTGGCATCTTCAGCGAAGACCTCAAACGACAGCCCCAGCTCGCGTCGGAGGGTTAGCAGGAACGCGGCCTTTTTGCCGATCCGCTCACTCAGTGTGATCCGGAGCTCGGGACGGCACAGCGCGCACAGCACGCCCGGAAAGCCAGCACCGCTTCCCACGTCCAGGAGTGTCGGCGCGGGCAGCTCGGACGCCGGCGGCAATCGTCCTACCAGCGCCAAACTATCGAGGAAGTGACGACGCACCACTTGCTCCCGGCCAAGAACCGCAGTCAAGTTGATCTTTCGACCCCACAGTTCGAGAAGCTCGGTGTAGCGCGCCAGCTTCGTGAGCTCGGGATCCCTGAGGGTGATGCCCTGCTGGGCCGCGCCAGAAAGCAGCAGCTTGGCCAGTCGCGAGAGGCCGCTCGCTGGACTATCCTCGGACGCCTGCATCGCTGGAACTCATGTCAGAGGTGCCAGCATCTGCACTGCCACCATCGGTCATTCCGCCATCACCAGTGCCACCGTCAGCACTTGGCGCGCAGCAGCGACTTTTTTCGGTCGGGCAGGCGCTCTTTTCGGATCCGGCACGATGCTGCGGAAAGGTCATCGCTCCGGTGGCGCAGTCTTGGCCTTCTGCGACGCAGTAGCTACTCGCTGGACACTCGGGGCCCCGTGCGACGCAGACGCTCTCTGGCGTGAGACACTGCGCAACGAGATCGGCCGATGGTGAGACATACGTTCCACACACCACCGTGACATCGAGTGGACCCGGAGCGGTCGCGCCCATGGTCCACTTTCCAGCAGCACCCGACTCCCCTGGGGTGTACGACAAGCGGCACGCTGCCCCCGTCGAACAGCTATCACACTGTCCTTGAAGAGGACCGGACTTGTGGACCAGGTAGCAGGCTCGCGGGAAGCTGCACAGCCCGAGCAGCGACGGATTTTGGCCCGGTGTGGTCGTAGCATCGGTGCAGTACACACCGACAGCACAGGCGAGTACGAGCAGTATCGACAGACCGAGCCGACGGCGTCGGGTTGGATATGTGGTTCGGATGGTCACTTGTTTGCGGCTGCCTTGTCGCTGCTGCTGCTCAGAGCGGCCAGCAGCGTCGTGAGCATCTGCTGGGCTTGCAGCATGTACTCGTTGACGGCCTTGCCGGTCCGCTCGGCATCTTTGGCCTTGAGCCCAGCAATGACGTCGCGGTGGCACTTGCGCTGAATCGCCGCCGCTGGCGTGACCTGTGCGAAGAACGCGGCATGAGCCTGGACGGCGACCCGGATGGTGTTGATAAGAAGCTGGAAGACACGGTTTCGAGCGGTTCGGGTCAGCTCGACGTAAAACTCGAAGTCGAGCTTCAGCATCTCATCGGGAGTCACATCAGCGTCGGCCTTCTTGGCTACCTCTTCGAGTCGGACGATGTCCTCGGCGACAGCTCGTTCGGCGGCAAGCTGCGCGACATCACGAGCGAAGATGCGGCGGAACTCCAGCACGTCGCCCAGAATGTCGGCGTTCGGAATCCCGTCCGGAGTCCCCGTCACCAGGTGCGACACCAGTTCAACGCCGGCTGTTTCCATGAACGGAAGCACCCGGGTGCCATCGCCCTGCCGCGTCTTCACCAGGCCCATCTGCTCGAGCGACTTGATTGCCTCGCGCAAAGATGCGCGGTTGACACCTAGATCTTCAGCGAGCTTTCGCTCGGGGGGGAGCTTGTCACCGATGCCATAGACGCCGCGCAGAATCAGGCTGCGCAGCTGTTGAACAATTTCTTCAGCAACACGTTGCTTACCAATGGGTTTCAGCATCGCGGGCAGGGTAGCAGGTTTGCGGAAAAGTGGAACAGCTACAAAACCGGTACCTGCTCGGTGGATTGTATTGAGGGCTCAGCGACGAAGAACGCCGGTTTAGCAGGTGAAAGTCATATCGGCGCGGTTGTTGCCTTCGTTACATTCGCTGGTCTGACCAGTTCCCGAGCCATTGTCGTCTGCCGCGATTGTGACCGTATGCGTACCGCTCTGGCTCAGCGGGCCAGCGCAGCTCACCACGGTACACACTCCGGGTGAAAGGGCCTCTTTGGTGAGCGCCGTGCAAAGAAGTTGACTGCCCTCGTAGAACGAAATCGGCGTGCCGTCGACCACAGGTGCGGTGCCACGATTGCAGATCGACGTCGATAGCTGGACCATGTTGCCCTGACACACGCCGGTGCCTTTGCTACCGCCCTGTGCCGTTACGTCACCGGCCGCCGACGGGCTCACCTTCCCCTGGACGTTCATTCGGAAGTTGTTGAGTCCCGCGACGTCCCAGTTGCGGGCCCACTGGCTGGTTTTCGGGATGATCCCTTTGTCGTCAACGCTGGTAATCGAGTAGGTGTGCTGACTCCACAGCGGTCGCGAGGCCACCCAGCGGTCCGCTCCGTCACCAAAGACGCGAATGCCGGTGCGCTTGCCGGTGAAGGCAGCTTGGCAGGTGTTGGCGGTGCCGGGGACTCCAGCGGTGGGAGCCCGACAGACGAAGCCGCCACCGACGCTCTGGGTATTGCAGTCGGCATCGCCGGTGCATCGGCAGTAGCCCTGGTTGCAGCCGATCGCGTTGGGACAGTCGGCGGAGGTAGTGCAGCGCAGCCCCTTGAAGTACGGATCCACGGCAGGGCACGACACCGAGCAGTTTTCGTTCGAGGGCACGATCAGCTTGCTGCGGAAGTTTCCGACGACGTCAGCGACGACCGGATACTCGTTCCAGGTACACGAGGAGTGAGCCTGTGAGAACAGGATCTCGCCGGTCTTGCCTGAGTAAATGCGTGCAAAGCACTCGTCCGCGTAGATCGCTTCGGCGGTTCCGTCTCCCTCGAAATCGAAAAGCGATGAACCGGTGATATTCGAGCTGACATCCTGGGAAAGGTTGCTCCACAGCAATCGATCGGTCCGCTTGCTCGGGCAGAATTTGTCCTCTGCACCAGCGACACAGTCGGGATCAAACACGGTGTACGAGCTGGAACCAGCGGCAGCAAACTCCGCCCTTCCGTCATTATCGAAGTCGCCGACCGTCGGTGGTCCACCACCCGTCGAACTTGGCAAGCTGAGCGGGCCAAACACGATCGCTCCGTCTTTGGACACAATCCAGGCGCGGCCACTCATGATCACGGCGATCTCGGCGATGCCGTCAGAGATGTTGCGATCGATGGAGGCTCCGCTTGGGACACCGAAGTCAGCGACAGCAACGTAGCCACGAGCGAGAGTGATTCCCACCGGTAGCGGCAGATCGCGATCTTTTTTCCACTTCGCGGCCGTTTTGTCCCACGAATAAATGACCGTCGGAGCGATCAGGTTTGGAATGCCATCGCGATCAATATCAGCAACGACGGAAAACTGACCGACGTCCTGAGCGCTGGTACGAAGATTGGCGCTGGAGTCAATGAGCGTTCCAGTGCTGCTATAGACGAAGCCCTCGGCGATGATCTCTGGCTTGCCATCGTCATCAAGATCATGAATGGCCGGACCTGTCCACTCACAGAGACCGGCGAACGGGTTGTGATCGACCCCCGCGCTGGTCTTCGAGGTCCACATCGTCACGAATTTGTTCTGGGTTCGATCGAATCGAAAGGCGATCAGCCCGCCTGTCGCCGAGTACGCGACGATGTCTGCGGCACCATCTCCATCGAGATCGCCGATCGCCGGAGTGGCCGCGCCGTTGACTGGCGTCGGAATCGCGAACTGCTGATTGCAGCTTCGACCGTCGAGAACCCGAAGAATGCCGTAGTTCCCACCAAACAAGCCGCAACTCCCGTCAGTGCCGCTATGTTGACCAAGATCGAGGGACGGGTCGTAATAAACTCTGAGCCGCGTCCGGCAAAGTTGAAGTCCACCACGAGCGGAGTGGATAGCACCTGCTTGTGGTTGGGGTACGGATCACCGGCCAGTGGTTTTTGCCACTCACAGAAAATCTGCGGTGACAAAAGGCCCGCTGGTGCCAGGCGTTCGCAGGTTGAGTTGTTGATGTGATCCCCGGCGTAGGGCGCGCAGCGTCCGTTCAAGCAGTACTGATCGCTGGGGCAGTCGTTGTCTCCAGCGCACGTCATCTTCGAGACACAGACCGCTTCGATACAGTCCTGATCGTCCGCGCAGCCGGGATCGCACAGCGTGGTACCCGAGCCCACTTCTGAGCCTGAGCAGCTTGGTTGAAGCAAGGCGATCGCGAGAGCGGACGCAGTTACGATCGATGGAAAAACAGCGCGCAGAGTAAGCTTATGGCTCATGGTGGCCCCCCTCCCAAGGGATCATCGGCATTCCTTACGAAGGAAAACCGGCACAACCAATACTAATACTCTGCCATCACACGACTAGGGAGCGGACGCGGCGCAGGGTCGATCGCACGAGTCCGCTCGACGAGAGCGAGCAGCGTATGCGAGGCAGACAAGATATCTTCTTGGGATGACGCGAGCTGTATGCTACGAATCGAGCACACCGCCGTAACCGTGGCATGTACAAAATTTTGTGTATTTAGCTACATGACTTGCGTTAAAGTAGCCGAGAAACTCACCTCTGGTCATCTGAGGCGGGCGGTCTTCCTGACCGACGCCCACGGGCCCGCAGTCGAGCTTGCAATGGTCTAACCAGCATGTCGAACGCCGAACAACGCCCCGTTTCCGACACCTTCTTTTCGCGCCTGCGATTCCGCTTGGCCACGCTGCTTTGTGCGGCCGGCCTATGTGTTACGCAGGCGGCGAGTGCCCAGGACGCCTCGCGCAATGCCCTGGACATCAACCGCTTCGCGCCGGCCTTTGGTACAGGTCGCTTGGTTACGCAGGATCTTGCAGAGTTGCTGCCGCGCTTCGAGATTGCGCCGCAGCTATTCCTGCATTACTCGCGCAACCCGCTTTACCTGTATATGGGGAACGAGCCGAAGTTTCCCCTGATCGAGAACCGGCTGACCGGCGATCTTGGCATCGCGGTCGGTATCCCAATTCGGGGCACTGGGCGTCTGCAGTTCGGTCTCAGCCTGCCGGTGACGTTCTGGCAGACCGGCCAGGTGAGCAAGATCGGCGAGATGTTTTCGGACCCGGCGATCCTGAGCAGCTTGCCGAACAAGGATCCGAAGTCGATCGGCCAGGAAGACCTGCGGTTCCAGGTCAAGGCTGTGTTCGTAAACGGCAAGTGGGGTGGCCTCGGTTTTGCCGGTGACCTCAAGCTGCCGACCGGTGACACCAACAGCTTCCTGGGTTCGCCGCTCCCGACGGGCAACCTGAAGCTTCTGTTCCACTTGAACCTGTGGCGTTTCACCTTCGTCCTAAACCCAGGTGTGTACCTGGCGCAGGCGCAGCAGATAGCGTTCACGAGCGTGGGCAACTCGCTGACGGTGGGCGGTGGTCTGAACCTTCGCGTCGTCAACTGGAACCACGGCTCACTCGACGTGATGACGGAAGTCTTCGGTCTGGCGAACTTCAACTTCCGTTCGCTGGGGGAGACTCCGCTCGAAGCGACTGTCGCTGGCCGCATCAATGTCGAGACGCAAAGTGCCGGAGACTTTCACATCTACCTGGGTGCTGGTCCCGGTATTCCGGCCACTGGTGGCAGCAAGGGCATTGGCTCACCCGATGTGCGTGCGTACGCGGGCCTGGTGTGGTCGTGGAACAAGAAGCCGACTCCGCCGCCGCCGCCGCCACCACCACCTGCTCCGGACTGCCGTTGCCGTGGTGCCAACTGTCCGTGCATCCCAGGTGTGAACTGCCAGTGTACGCCGGGCGTCAACTGTCCGTGTAAGCCTGGTGTCGATTGTCCGTGTACCCCGGGTAAGGATTGCGTCTGCGAGGATGGCAAGACCTGCGCTTGTACGCCGGGCGTCAACTGTCCCTGCACGCCGGGGGTCAACTGTCTGTGCAAGCCGGGTGTCGATTGTCCGAAGAAGAACATCAAGATCGCCGGCTCGCTGTTCGAGTTTGACAGCCCCGATCTGACGGCGACCGGACTCGACACGATTCGGATGTCGATCGATGCGATCGCGGATCACATCAACAAGGGCAACAAGATCCGCATCGAAGGTCACACCGATAACGTCGGTGGACTCGACTACAACACGCGGCTGTCGCATGACCGGGCGCAGAGCGTGGCCAAGTTCATCCGTGACGAGCTGCGCGGCAAGGGTATCCCGACCGACGTCGCAGACAAGAGCGTATTGGTTGGCTGGTACGCCTTCAATTGCAAGGCACTGGCTGACTGGGTGTTGCCGGCGAAGAGCAAGCTGACGCCGGTCCTCAAGTCGCAGCGCGATAAGGACAATGAGCCGAACCGTCGCGTCGAAATCAACCTGTGGCCCGACGACAGCATCAAGTGCTTCGTCCCGCGGCCCCCACAGTGAGAGCAGAGGACGCGATGAAAGGGAATCGGAGAGAAATAGCCATGCGGCAAGTCCGTTTGAACTCGCCTGTGGTGGTCGTTCCGACGAGCAGTCAGAGGTCGAGCACGCGTCGCGCCAGCATCTTGGCTGGGATCGTCGCTTGTGGGCTGGGGCTTCTGACCACCGTGACCGGATATGCCCAAGCACAGAATCCGGCTGGTGCGCAAAGTGCTCGTAGCAATGCGCTGCCGCCAGTGAACTACCCAATAGATGAGTTTGGTGCCAGCCAGGTGCCAGCCTCAGTCCCGATGACGCCGATCCAGCAGCCAAGCGCCACGAGTGACAAGGCCTGCTGCACACCTGGGAAAGACTGCCCGTGTACGGCCGGGAAAGACTGCGCTTGTACGCCGGGTGTGAATTGCCCGTGTACGCCGGGTAAGGATTGTTCGTGTACCCCTGGCGTGAACTGTCCGGCTCGACCACCGCTGCGTGCGGACTTCTGTACGCCGGGTAAGAACTGCCCGTGTAGCGGCGACAACTGTCGATACTGCACGCCCGGCAAGGACTGTCCGTGTACGCCGTTTATCAACTGCCCTGATGACCATGGCGTGATCTTCGAAAAGAACACGGCGCAGCTCAGCGATGACAATCGTCAGAAACTGGTCCGTGCGGTGGAGGAGCTCAAGAAGCTGCCCGAGGGCGAGAAGATCCGCATCGAAGGCCACACAACGCCGTCTGAGTCGAACGGTGTGCCTCCGGCGCGGCTTAAGCTCTCGCAGGAGCGCGCCAAAGCTGTGGAGCAAGCCCTGCTGAGCGGTGGTCTCCCACCGACGCGGATTGAGGCAACCCTGGGCTGGGGTGGACTCTGTCCCGAGGTCATCGCGGTCGAAGACGAAAAGAACCGTCGGGTGCGGTTCCACTTTTCTCACGAGCCGACGCTGTGTGCGCATCCTGAAAACCAGCGCCGCCCAGCTCGATTGCCACCACCGTTTAAGCGGCCGGCCAAGCCTGGTGCAAAGCCTGCTGGGACGGGTGCAAAGCCTGCCGCGACGGGCGCAAAGCCTGCCGTGACTCCGGCACAAACCGCACCGAAGCCTGTCGTCAAACCGCAAGCGCCTGCTCGCTAATCATCCGCGAGCCTTTGCTTCTGCCGTCCGGCTGGAGCTTTCCTCATGTTGGTCACGCTGACTGCGAAGTCCGCCCAGGATGGCGATCGGGAAAACGACCCGATCGCGATGTTTCTGGCTTGCCACCGACGAATTCGTGACCACTTGTCGCTTGCTAAGCGAGTCGTCGATGCCATCGAACCGACCTCGGAAGAGGTAGCCGAAGCCGCTGCGTCGCTGATACGGTACTTCGGGCAGGCTTTACCGCTCCATATCCTCGACGAGGATGAGACGCTGCACGACGCGCTGCGCGGGCGAGAGCTGGCTCCGGATGTCGTGCGGGCGATGGCGACGATGACGGCTGAGCACGCGGTGATTGAGCCTGCCATTCACGAAGCACTCGATCGGTGGCGACAACTGACCGACCAGCCACTGCTGCTGTCGACGCTGCGAGAGGAGTTGAGTCGTTTGACACTACTGCTGTCGACGCTGCTCGATGCGCACTTAGAAGCGGAAGAGCGGCTGATATTCCCAGCGGTGGCGAAGGCGCTGACGGTGGCAGAGCAAGCGGAATTGGCGCGGCGAATGCGACAGCGACGACAAGTTGGCGCGAG
>ERZ724510.196-NODE-196-length-34686-cov-7.020964_pt1 | contig 34686 bp, 30 predicted proteins | sample MGYA00376043_ERZ724510 | MGnify/ENA primary metagenome ERZ724510 (study PRJEB28724, sample SAMN07190888) | wastewater metagenome | isolation source: influent of sewage treatment plant in Hong Hong | place: USA: Christiansburg, Virginia | collected 2016-03-01 ... | reverse complement strand
CTCACGTATATCTATACGCTCCGGTTCCTGCGCTGCTCTTCACCTTGCTGACGCCTTCTCGCTACAGGTCGTGAACAGCTTCTGACCTCCCCACCATGGGGGAGAGTGGAAAAAGAGGGGAGCCATAATGGCTCCCCTCTTTAGTTGTGGCGGGCGGGTCAGGCTCAGTGGCTGAGATCGATACGGACTATCTCTTCCTCATCGCGATACTGGCGTTTGAGCTCGCTCTTGCTCTTCATCACGATCTCGCCGTCGCGGCCTATGTTCATGTGCTCGGGATTCTCGAGGTGCATCGCCTGCCAGGCCATCACGGCCTGCAGCGAGGTGGCCTTCTGCTCGTCGGTGAGGGGCTGGCCATCCGGCCATTTGCCGAGCTCGACCGCGGTCTTGAGCCGCTCGTACACTTCCTTGGGCATCTGCCCTATCACCTGTTGAAACGACATTCGGCCTCTCCTTGAAAATTGAGCCATGAAGGGATCAGGCGGGCAGATCCTGACGGACTACGCCGGCCATCTGCTCCATTACCCGTACTACCTGACAACTGTACCCGAACTCGTTGTCATACCACACGTACAGCACGCAGTGATCCCCCTCGGCGATGGTGGCCTGGGAGTCCACTATGCCCGCGAAGCGGGAACCCACCATGTCGGAGGAGACCAGCTCGGTGCTGGCACTGAAATCGATCTGGCGATGCAGGGCCGAGCTCAGGGCCATCTGCTGCAGATAGGCGTTGAGGCTCTCTCTGTCGGTGGCTTGTTCCAGGCTCAGGTTGATGATGGCCAGGGACACGTTGGGGGTCGGCACCCGGATGGCGTTGCCGGTCAGCTTGCCCTTGAGCTCCGGCAGCGCCTTGGCCACCGCCTTGGCGGCGCCGGTGCTGGTCATCACCATGTTGAGGGCCGCGCTGCGACCGCGGCGCTCGCCCTTGTGATAGTTGTCGATGAGGTTCTGGTCGTTGGTGTAGGAGTGCACCGTCTCCACGTGGCCGTGGCGGATGCCGAACTTGTCCTGCATCACCTTGAGCACAGGGGTGATGGCGTTGGTGGTGCAGGAGGCGGCGGAGACTATCTTGTCATCCGGGCCTATCACCTCGTGGTTGACCCCGAACACCACGTTCTTCATCTCCCCCTTGCCGGGAGCGGTCAACAGCACCCGGGCGGCGCCGCGTGCCTTGAGGTGCTCGGACAGGCCTGCCTCGTCGCGCCAGACCCCGGTGTTGTCGACGATCAGCGCATTGTCGATGCCGTAGGCGGTGTAGTCGATGTCGGCCGGGCTGTTGGCGTAGATCACCTGGATGAAGGTGCCGTTGGCGATGATGGCGCTGCGCTCACTATCCACCTCGATGGAGCCGTTGAAGGGGCCGTGCACCGAGTCGCGGCGCAGCAGGCTGGCCCGCTTCTCCAGATCCCCCTCGCGGCCGCCGCGCACGACGATGGCGCGCAGCCGCAGGGAGTTGGCGCCGCCGGTACGCTCGATCAGCAGCCGGGCCAGCAGGCGGCCGATGCGGCCAAAGCCGTAGAGCACTACGTCGGTCGGTGCCGGCACGCTGGCCCGGTTCAGGGCCGGGGCCAGCTTGGCGCGCAGGTAGTCGTCTATGCCGGCTTCATCCTGGTGATCCTGCCAGTAACCCACCGCCAGCTTGCCGAGGTCCACTTCGGCGGCGGTCGGGTTCAGGGCGACCATGGCCTGGAGCAGGGGGAAGCTTTGCTGGATGGGGAGGGGGGCGCCCTGGTGGCGGCGAACGACCCGGTGGGCCTTGAGGATGTCGATGGTGGAGGCGTTCTGCAGCGGGCGCCCGTAGAGGGTGATCTCTATCCCTTGCTGGCGGTAGAGGCGACCAATCAAGGGCTGCATGGCTTCGGCGAGCTCCTGGCTCTCCTGCCACGCCTGCAAGTAGTGCTCGTGGGTCATTAACCAGATCCTTTATTTCACGTTGTTGAAGCAAGTTGCCTGGGCAAATTGACATTCGTCGAATGCAGATCAGTGTAGGGCTGACGGTTTCGTTATATTATTCTGCAGTCGCGGCCTTATACGGCGCGCGCATTGTAATGGATATGTAGCCTGTTTGCTAGTTGGCGGTGGCCAGTGCGGGTTGCGATTGTTACCAACCAGATGTGAACCATGACCCTATTCTCACAGCGTCCGTTACTGCTCCCCCTCGCCTGTTGTCTGACGCTGATGGCCTGCGACGACGACAGGATCCACAACATCTGCTCCCAATCCCCGACTCTGTGTGAGGATCTGGTGGACGACGGCTGGTGTCGCCATGAGCGCAGCGATGTCATCCGTGCCCGCTACTACCTCCAGGAGGAGGGCACGGACAGACGCCAGTACGAGTTGATGCGTGGCCTGGAGCGTTATCTGCAGTGTGCCGAGCACTCCACCAACATCGAATACAAGCGGGCCCGCGAGCAGAAGAGCCCCAGGGTGGAGGGCATGCTGGCCGCCGGCGCTCAGCTGGCGCAGCTGGATGCGCAGACCCGTGGTTCCCAGGATCCCTATCTGCTGCTCTGGCATTGGACCAACAACACCAATCCAGCGGCCCGTGCCAGCTTCCTTGCGCTGGAAGGTACCCCCGCCCTCGAGGAGCCGGAGCTGCAGCTGGCCCTGGGGGGTATCTATGCCAAGAGCGAGCCCCAGAAGGCCATCGCCTTGATGCACCATGCACTCTCCCTCTACGGGGAAGGGGACAAGGTCAACAGCCGGATCCTCACCGCCCTCAGCACCCTCTACATGGGGCAGAAAGCATTTGATCTGGCCTATCAGTGGGGCAAGGTGAGCGAGTCGTTTCAGGAGACCCCCGAGGTGTCGTCCACCCGCCTCGGGATCTACCACGCCATCGGCAAGGAGCAGCAGGAGAGGCTGGATCAGGCGGCCGCCACCATAGTCGACGCCCTCAGGGAAGGGAGCTACCAGGCCCCATGATCCCGCTACCACCCAGTGCCCGTGAATGGGCCCATGCGTTCGACATCCGCCTCGTCCATGGTCAGGTTCCCTGCGAGGGGCGGGTGCTCGAGCGGACCACGGTCAGGGCCGTGGTGATGCGCGGGGATGAACTGCTGTTGGTGCACTCTCGCGTCAACGGGGATCTGATGTTCCCCGGGGGCGGCATAGAGGCGGGGGAGTGCCACAGTACCGCCCTGGCCCGGGAGCTGCGGGAAGAGTGCGGCGCCGAGCTGGTGGCCGTGGGTCTGCTGCTCGGGCAGACCCGGGAGTTTCGCGCCGCCCGCGAGGCCGACTACGACGCCTACTGCATCCGCTCCTTCTATTACCTCTGCCAGGTGGGGGAGGCGTGGAGCGAGCCGCGCCCCCAACCCTACGAGATACGCCTTGGTTTCACCCCGGGCTGGTTCGCACTGGAAGAGGCTCTGCAGACCAACAAGACCCAGCTGGCTGGCCCCTGCCCCCAGTGGACGGTGCGCGAGACGAGGGTGTTGGCCGAGTTGCAGCACTGGGTGGATGCGGGTCTGCTGAGCTGACCGCCATGGGGTTCTGAGGATAAAAAAACCGCCATTCGGCGGTTTTTTTATTGTCGCTGCCGGATCAGGGCACGCAGACCGGGCAGAAGGCGTAGGTGCCTTGCGGGTCATTGAAGCGGGTCAGCGGGTCCAGGCTGCGGTTCATCTCCACCAGCGCCTTGCCCAACCCGGCGGGCAGCCAGCTTTGCAGGTGCGGGGCCAGCGCCTGGGCGCTGCTGTCGAACAGCTCGCGCAGGAACTTGTCCCTTGCCGACTCTTCCGGCGCTATGGGGGTGACCTGCCAGCTCTTGAGGTTGGCGAGCTCGGCGGCGGCCTTGAGGGCGTCGTCCAGGTTGCCGAACTCGTCCACCAGCCCCAGCGCCTTGGCATCCAGGCCGGTCCAGACCCGGCCTTCGGCGGCTTTCTCCGCCTCTTCCGGGCTCAGACCCCGGCCCTTGCCGACCAGACCGACGAAGCGCTGGTAGGTGTCTTCCACGCTCAGCTGGATGGCCTGACCGACGTGCTCCGGCAGGGCCCGGGTCAGCCCGATCCCCACGAAGTCCGTGGTGCCGATGCCGTCGGTGTGCACCCCGTACTGGGAGAGCGCCTTGTCGATGGTGGCGAACATGCCGAACACCCCGATGGAGCCGGTGAGGGTGGTGGGGGAGGCGAAGATCTTGTCCGCATCGGCGGAGATCCAGTAGCCACCGGAGGCGGCGTAGCTGCCCATGGAGATGACCACCGGCTTGCCAGCCTGCTTCAGGGCCAGCAGCTCGGCGCGGATCTGCTCGGCGGCGAAGGCGCTGCCACCCGGGCTGTCGACCCGCAGCACCACGGCCTTCACCTGGTCATCGCGGCGGGCCTCGGCCAGCAGATCGGCCAGGCTGTCGCCGCCTATGGTACCGGCGGGTTGCACCCCGTCCATGATGGCGCCGCTGGCGGTGATGAGACCCACCTCATCCTTGCCGCTCTGGGGATATTGCTCGGGGATGGCGGCCAGATACTCTTTCAGGCCGACCCCTTTCCAGCCGTGATCCTCGCTCTCGCCCACCTCCTTGATCACCGCCTGGGTCATCTCGTCACGGGTGGCGAGCTGATCCACCAGGCCGTTGTCGAGGGCGTAGCTGGCGGCATTGCCACCGGCCTTGCGCAGCAGCTCGAGGAAGTGATCCTTGTCTGGTGCGACAGCATCCGGCTCTATCTCCCGCTGCTCGGCCACGTCGGTGACATAGGATTGCCACAGCTGATCCAGCCAGCGCTGGTTCGCCTCCTTGCTCTCGGGGGACATCTCATCCCGGGTATAGGGCTCGACGAAGGATTTGTAGGTGCCGACCTTGAACACATGGGGGGTGACGTTGAGCTTCTCCAGCGCCGACTTGAAGTAGGTCTGGTAGACGCCAAAGCCTTCGATCAGCACGGCGCCGCTCTGGTTGAGCAGCACGTGGTCTGCGTGGGCGGCGAGCAGGTAGGCGCCCTGGCTGTAGTAGTCGGCCATGGCGATGACCGGTTTGCCGCTCTCCTTGAATGCGTCGATGGCGCTTGCCACTTCCTGCAGCTTGGAGAGGCTGGCTCCCTGCAGCCCCTGGGGCTTGAGCACCAGTGCCTTGATGCGATCGTCATCCCCGGCGCTCTTGATGGCCCACAACAGGTCGGAGAGCACGATTTCGCTCGGCTGATCGTCGCTTTTCTCCACCTGTCTCAGCAGTTGCACCGTCGGATCGGTTTGGGTGCGTTGTTCCACCAGTACGCCGGCGAGATTGAGGGTGAGGGCGCCCTCTATGGGGGTGCTGGGGGTCTCGCTCTGGTTGAGGCTGAAAGCGATGACCAGCACGACGATGAGAAACAGCAGATTGACCAGCATCAAGCGGGTAAAGTTGAGCAGACGCCAGAGGCTGCGAAACAGCCACCCCAGACCTTTGAAAATAGACATAGCCGTGCTAACGCCCTGTTAATGGGTAGAGAAGGGCATTATTAACCAGTTGACCCGCCAATTGCCATTTTCGCTTGGCTGGGATCGCCCCCCCTGGCTTCGGGATACGGCTGTTCGCCGAAAAAATGTCCAAACATTTGTTTGAAAAAGGATTTTCGATTCTTTACTCTAGCCTCAGTTTGATAACAAAAAATTAACTGGAGGCCCTGTGAGCCGCTACCCGACGTTGCTGACCCCCCGCAGTCCCCTTCTTCGTCACCATGTGCTGGCGGCATCTTGTGCGTCTGCCTCTAAAAGGAGTGCGTCATGAGCCTGTATCCAACGCTGCTGACACCCCTGGATCTCGGCTTTACCCAGCTCAAGAACCGGGTATTGATGGGTTCCATGCACACCGGCCTCGAGGAGGAGAAGGGGGGCTTTGACAAGCTGGCCGCCTTCTATGCCGAGCGCGCCCGCGGCGGTGTCGCCCTCATCGTCACCGGTGGCATCGCCCCCAACCTGCGGGGGCGCCTGGTGCCCCATGGCTCGCAGCTCAGCTTCCCCTGGCAGGTCGCCAAGCACAAGAAGGTGACCGGCGCCGTGCATCAGGAGGGGGGCAAGATAGCCCTGCAGATCCTCCATGCCGGTCGCTATGCCTATCATCCGTTCAGCCTGGCGCCGAGCGCCATCCGGGCTCCCATCTCTCCATTCAAGCCGCGCGCCATGAGTGAGCGGCAGATCCGTGGCACCATACGGGACTTCGCCTCGACCGCGGCACTGGCCAAGGCGGCGGGCTATGACGGTGTCGAGGTGATGGGGTCGGAAGGCTATCTCATCAACCAGTTCATCTGCGAGCGCACCAACCAGCGCAGCGACGGCTGGGGTGGCAGCAGCGAAAACCGCATGCGTTTTCCGCTGGAAATCGTGCGGGCCATTCGCGAGCGGGTCGGCAGCGACTTCATCATCATCTTCCGCCTCTCCATGCTGGATCTGGTGGAGAAGGGCTCCTCCCTGGAGGAGGTGATAGCGCTCGGGAAAGCGCTGGAGCAAGCCGGGGTTAGCCTCATCAACACCGGCATCGGTTGGCACGAGGCGCGCATCCCCACCATAGCCACCAGCGTGCCGCGCGGCGCCTTCAGCTGGGTGACCGCCGAGCTGAAAAAGCACCTTACAGTGCCGCTTATCACCACCAACCGCATCAACACCCCCGAGGTGGCCGAGCGCATCCTGGCGCAGGGGGAGGCGGACATGGTCTCCATGGCGCGCCCCTTCCTGGCGGATCCCGAGTTTGTCATCAAGGCCGCCGAGAACCGGGCGGACGAGATCAACACCTGCATCGCCTGCAACCAGGCCTGCCTCGATCACGTGTTCAAGCAAAAACGCGCCTCCTGCCTGGTCAATCCCCGCGCCTGCTTCGAGACCGAGCTCAATTTCGGCCGGGTGCCCCAGCCCAAGAGGCTGGCGGTGGTGGGGGCCGGGCCGGCCGGGCTGGCGTTCGCCTGCTACGCCGCCGAGCGCGGCCATCAGGTGAGCCTGTTCGATCAGGCGCCGACCATAGGCGGCCAGTTCAACTTCGCCAAGCAGATCCCGGGCAAGGAGGAGTTTCACGAGACCCTGCGCTATTTCGCCAGACGGTTGGAGAAGTGCGGCGTCGAACTCTATCTGGGCCAGCGCCAGAGCGCCGAGAGCCTGCTTGGCGGTGGTTTTGACGAGGTGATCCTCGCCACCGGCATACGACCGCGCACCCCCAACATTCCCGGCATCGATCACCCCAAGGTGTTGAGTTACCTCGACGTGCTGCGCGATGGCAAGCCGGTGGGCGACAAGGTGGCGGTGATCGGGGCCGGCGGCATCGGCTTCGACGTGGCCGAGTTCCTGGTGGAGAAGAAGGCGGAGGGGAGCGCGGATCATCATCGCGATCACTGGCTCAGGGAGTGGGGCATCGACAAGAGCCTCGGCGAGCGCGGCGGTCTGATGACGCCGGTGATCGACGCTCCCGAGCGCCAGATCTGGCTGCTCCAGCGCAAGGAGAGCAAGGTGGGGGATGGCCTCGGCAAGACCACAGGCTGGATCCACCGCACCGTATTGAAGAACCGCAAGGTGCAGATGCTCTCCGGCGTGCAGTACCTGCGCATCGACGATGAAGGGCTGCACATCCAGGTGGGGGAAGCCAGACAGTGCCTGCCGGTGGATCAGGTGATCATCTGCGCCGGACAGGAGCCCCTGCGGGAGCTGCAGGCCGGCCTGCAGGCGGCGGGCAAGCCGGTGCATATCATAGGCGGTGCCGACGTGGCGGCGGAGCTGGACGCCAAGCGCGCCATCCGCCAGGGAGCCGAGCTGGCGTCCGTCATCTAGCGCCTTGGCCTGAGCCGACAGCATGATGATAACCCCCTGACTATCAGGGGGTTATCATTGGTGGTGCCGACCGGCCCTGGCTGTGCTCCCCTTCGGGCTGTGCTAAGGTAGCGCCATCATTGCCTCCTGATAAGGAACTGACCATGGATGCCCTCTCCCTGTTACTCAACCGCCACTCCTGTGGCCGTCTGACCACCCCGGCCCCGAGTGGCGAGGTGCTCGACAATATTTTGAAGGCCGGCCTGCGAGCGCCGGATCACGGCACCCTGACTCCCTGGCAGTTCATCCTGTTTGAAGGGGAGGGGCGTGAGCGTCTGGGGACCCTGCTGGCGGACGCCGCTCGCACCCGCGGCGAGGATGAAGATAGCATCAAGAAATGCAGTGAGGCGCCCCTGCGAGCGCCCCTGGTGGTGGCCGTCGCGACCCGCTATCAGGCGCACCCCAAGGTACCTAAACTGGAGCAGGAGCTCTCCGCTGGCTGCGCCCTGATGGCGATGCAGATGGCGGCCCAGGCACAGGGGTTCAACGGCATCTGGCGCTCCGGCTGGTTCATCTTCGACGAGGGGATCAATCAGGGGCTGGGGCTGGCACCGGACGATCAACTGGTGGGCTTCCTCTACCTGGGCACCCCCATGCTGGAGGCGCGCAAGTTGCGGGAGTTGCCGATCGCCGACTTCGTACGTCGCTTCTGAGTCAAAGATAATGCACAAGAGCCCTGAATATTCAGGGCTTTTTTATTTCCCCCGGAACGACATCGGGCTGTACTCAAAATTGGAGGCTTGCCAAGAGGGGGGTAGGGGGTTGGCCGGACATTTTTTGAATAGTGAGAGGCTGTTCTCAATCCTGGTTGATTACCCTATGTAAAACGTTTGCGCCCCGTTATTATCCCACTGCCAGTTTAGAAGGTGACCCCTTCTAATTTTCTGCGATGAGAGTCGCAATTCCGTAGCACCTTTTTACAGCCCAGCGTCGTTATGACATTGGGCTTTATTTTTATGGGCGGTTTTCTGCATCAGCACCACGGCGTCTGTGGGCCCCTAGCTGCCGGTCACTGGCATCTAGGCCCTGGCGGGCAGGATGCGGGCCGGGTTGCCCACCACCCGCGCTCCGGCAGGGACGTCTCTGGTCACCACTGCGCCCGCACCGACGATGGCCTCCCGTCCTATGGTGACCCCCGGCAGCAGGATGGCGCCACCACCGATCCAGACCCTGTCCTCTATGGTCACCGGCAGCGCTGTTTCTACCCCCTGGATGCGCTCATCGGCGTCCAGCGCGTGGGCGGCGGTATAGATCTGTACGTTCGGCCCTATCATGACATCGGCGCCGATGCGGATAGGCGCGTTGTCCAGCAGGGTGGCCCCCATATTGATGTAGCTGCGCTCGCCAAGGTGGATGTGGCGGCCATAGGTGCAGTAGAGGGGCGGGCAGATAAAGGCGCCCTCCGCCAGCTCGCCGACGATCTCTTTGAGCAGCGCCAACTGCTGCTGCTCCTCTTCCGCGCGATTGAAGCGGCGATAGCGGAACGCCGTCTCCCGGCGTATCGCATCCAGCTCCTGGGCCATGCAGTTGTAAGGCTGGCTGGCGATCATCTTTTCGTATTCGGTCATGGCTAGGCCTCAATGGGGTGAAGGAGGAGAGGATAAGCCATCAAGGGCAATAGAAGCGTGAGGCTCTCCCCAGAGTGGGCAGAAGGGCGCGCAGCTGGCGCCGGGAAACGACAAGGGCACCCTGGGGTGCCCTTGTTGGGTATAGAGGATACCTGTTGCTATCAGCCGTGCTTGCGACCGCAGTGTTGCCGCCGCAATAGCTGCTTTCTATCAGCCGTCTTTGTGACCGCAGGCATCAAGATGACGGTCTCTATCAGCCGTGCTTGCGGCCTGAGAGGCGACACCACTCTTCCTTCACCGCGGTCGGGTCCATGTCGAACCACTGGCCGTAGATGGTCTCCAGCTCCGGGGCCTGGCTCTCCAGCACGCCGGAGAGCGCCATCAGGCTGCCGGGCTTGCCGTGGCCGGCGATGAGCGGCGCCAGCTCGCGCAGCGGGCCGGCCAGTATGTTGGCCACCACCACGTCAGCTTCGACGTCTTGCGGTTGGTCGGCAGGCAGGTAGAGTTCGATCTGGCCGGCGACGCCGTTACGTTCGGCGTTGTCATGGCTGGCCTGGATGGCCTGCGGGTCGATGTCGATGCCGATGACCCGGGCGGCGCCGAGTTTCAGGGCGGCGATGCCGAGGATGCCGGAGCCACAACCGAAGTCGACCACCGTCTTGCCGGCCAGATCCAGCCCATCCAGCCACTGCAGGCAGAGCGCTGTGGTGGGGTGGGTGCCGGTACCGAAGGCCAGGCCCGGATCCAGCATGACGTTGACCGCATCGGGATTCGGCACGTCGCGCCAGCTCGGGCAGATCCAGAGCCGCTTGCCGAACTGCATCGGGTGGAAGTGATCCATCCATTCCCGCACCCAGTCCTTGTCCTCCAGCTGCTCGACCTTGTAGCCGACGTCTTCCCCGAAGATCTGCTGGAAGAAGGCGATGGTGGGGGCCGGGTCGGTTTCGGCATCGAACAGCCCCATCACCTCGGTCTCGCCCCAGAGCGGCGTTTCACCAGGCAGTGGCTCGTAGACGGGCACATCCTGGGCATCCATAAAGGTCACCGCCTGGGCTCCACGCCCCAGCAGCATGTTGCTCACCTTGTCCGCGGTCTTGGCGGTGGCGTTGATTCGAATTTGTATCCAGGGCATGGGGTCGACTCTTCATAAATGTGAAACCGCGGGATTCTATCATCATGGGCCTGTGCTGTCGTGGTTTGCCCATGATGGGATGGGGAAGGAAGGCAACTCTGCCAAGTTGGCACGGTTAATGTATTCCTTACTGGGTGACGGGAAGCAACTTGTTCCCGCTGAATGCTTTGCTCTATGAAGTTCCGTCATCTTTTTCAGCCACCTTCGGGTGGCTTTTTTTATGCCGGTGCGCTGAAAAACGGTCATTTTGCGTATAAAAGCAGACATTGGCACGCAATCTGCAAAGTTCCACATGTCCTGCATAAGGATATGTGTGTGATTGTTACCCCAACGTTCAGGTTTTAAGGGCCATCCCGGCGGGATGGCCTCTTTTTATGGTTTTTTCGGGGGAAGGGCCCGTCAGGGGCACAGATCGGCCGTGGGGCTGTGCACTCTTGGGGCTTGTCACTGGTGATTTCACCCCATGATGGTGCATTTTTTACCTATAAGGGAATAGGTCGCATGGCTGTGGGGATCCCTGGCTGCATGGACCTCAGTTGGCAAAGCCGCTCATGTCGATCACCAGCTTGCCCACCATGCGGCCCGCCTCCAGCTCGCTATGGGCCTGTGCCAGGCTGGTCGGAGTCAGTTCGGGCAGTGTGCGAGTGAGCGTGCTCTTGAGCACCCCTTGGTCCAGCAGGGCGGCGACCCGGCCGAGCAGCTTGTGCTGCTCGATCATGTCCGGGGTCTGGAACAGGGAGCGGGTAAACATGAACTCCTGGCTGAAGGTTACGCTCTTGGCCTTGAGCAGGCCCAGATCCCAGGGCTCGCTGGATTCGGCAATGGTGCAGATGTGACCGAAGGGGCGAATGAGGCTCGCCATGGCGGCCCAGTGCTGCTCGGTGGCATTGGTGCAGAAGATGGCATCGAGCTGGCTGATGCCAAGGCCGGCCAGCTCTTCCTGCAGGTTGTGATGACTCACTACCTGGTGGGCGCCCATGGCCAGGCACCAGTCACGGGTTTCAGGTCGGGAGGCGGTGGCGATCACCTCCATCCCGGTGAGCTGGCGTGCCAGCTGGATGGCGATGGAGCCGACGCCGCCGGCGCCACCTATGACAAGCAGTCGCCCGGTACTTTCGCGGTTGAGGCCGATGCGCTCGAACAGGGTTTCCCAGGCGGTGATGGCGGTCAGGGGCAGGGCGGCGGCTTCCAGGTCGCTCAGGGTCTTGGGGGCGAGGGCGGCGATGCGCTCATCCACCAATTGCAGGGCGCTGTTGCTGCCGGGGCGGCTGATGTCGCCGGCATACCAGACTCTGTCCCCCGCCTTGAACAGGGTTACCTCGCTGCCCACGGCCACCACTTCCCCCACGGCATCCCAGCCCAGCACGCGGGGCGTGGCTTCAACCTTGGCCTTGGGGGCGCGCACCTTGGTGTCGACCGGGTTGATGGAAGTGGCCTTGACCCGTACCAGCAGGTCGCGCGGGCCCGGGGTCGGATCCGGCAGTTCGGTCTCGATGAAGCAGTGGGGGTGATCGCTTGGCAGATAATGGGTGAGGGCGATGGCTTTCATGGCAGTTCCTTTCAAATCGGTATGAGTGGGATTGCCAGAGAGTCTAGTCTGGTTGATTATTCAGATTAAGATGGGTAATTGGGACAGACTGTTTGTATATATGAACAATGTCGAACTGGAGTTGATGGGGCTGTTCGCTACCGTGGTGGAGCAGGGCAGTTTTACCGGGGCGGCCGAGGTGCTCGGCATGCCCAAGTCCTCGGTGAGCCAGAAGATCTCGCGCCTCGAGTCCCAGCTCGGGGTGCGGCTGTTGCAGCGCACCACCCGCAGACTGAGCCTCACCCCCCAGGGAGAGGTCTATGTGGAGCATTGCCAGTCCCTGCTGGCCCTGGCGAGAAGCGCCAATCTGGCCATGGCCAGGCTGCGCTCGGCCCCGGCAGGCCGGGTGCGGATCACAGCCCCCGAGGCCACGGGCACCCTGCTGCTTGGCCGGATCCTGGCCCAGTTTCGCGCCCTCTACCCCGAAGTGGTACTGGAGCTGACCCTGAGTGACGAGCAGCTGGATCTGGTGGGGGAGGGTTACGATCTGGCGCTGCGGGCGGCGCCGCTGAAAGATTCGAGCCTCATCTGCCGGCGCATCGGCCAGGTGGCGCGCCATCTGGTGGCGGCCCCGGGTTATCTGGCGAGCCACGGCACGCCGCAACAATTGACGGAGCTGGGAGGCCATGCCTGCCTGGTGCATGGGGCGCTGCCGGTGTGGCCACTGCAGGAGGGAGGCTGGCGACCTCAGGGTGCCTGCCTCAGCAACAGCCTGCTGGCGCTGAGGGAGCTGGCGCTCCACGAGGGGGGAATAGCCCTGTTGCCGGATCACGTCTGCCGGGAGGATCTGGCGGCGGGGCGCCTGCTGAAGGTGCTGCCGGCTCACCCCATACCGCCCAATCCCTTCTACCTCATCTACCCGAGCCGCGAGCACCTGGCGCCCGCCCTGCGCAGCCTGATGGACTTCGTCGCCGAGCGGCTGCCCTTCGCCTGATCAGCGGTGCTGGCTGAGGGGGGCCTGACCGGGTTCGAGACCGAGCGGCACCGACTGTCGCTCTGCCAGCATGCGGATCTGCCCCTCGATGAGACCGGCGTTGGGGCCCAGCACCAACACAAGCTGATGCTCGTTGAGCTGGATCCAGGAGAGGCAGCCGAGCCTGGCCAGACGGGACTGATCCACCAGCGCCATCTCCCGCACCCGCAGGCTGAGCCTGGTCAGGCAGACGCTCATGGCCTGCAGGTTGTCCATGCCCCCCAGCATCTTGAGGTACTGGATGGCCAGCATCTGGGGATCCGTGGGGGCCACGGTCGCGAGCTGGGGCAGCTCCTCGGCGATGGGCTTGCTCGGCAGGCTGAGGGGGGCGTACTCAAGCAGCCGGGAGAAGACCAGGGCATAGATGACGAAGAACAGGATGCCGAGGGGAATGAGCCAGAAACTGTGTTCACCTGAGCCGTAGCTGAGCACCAGATCCAGCAGCCCGGCGGAGAAGTAACTGCCCACCTGGATGCCGAGCCCGCTGCAGATGGCCAGCGACAACCCGGTCAGCAGGGCATGGGCCAGGAACAGCCAGGGGGCGGTGAAGGCGAACAGGAATTCGATGGGTTCGGTGATCCCCACCAGGGCCGAGGTGAGCGCCAGGGTGAGCAGCAAGCCCCCCTGCGGCAGGCGCCGCATCCGCTGGCGATGGAGCCAGATGGCAAAACAGGCGCCGGGCAGACCGAACATGATGACGGGATAGAGACCCGCCACATAGCCCTCGTGCAGCGGCTGGGCGGCGGAGAGCGCCTGCAGGTTGCTCTCCCCCAGCCCCATCAGGCTGCCCAGCACCTGGTGCAGGCCGAGGGGGATCAGCAGCCGGTTCAGCACGCCGTAGCAGAAGGCGCCAAACGGCGTGGTGAGGAGATCGGAGGCGAGCAGTGTGATGCCTTGCTCCAGCAGGGGCCAGAGCAGGGCCAGAGGCACGACCAGCAACAGGCTGGCCAGGGCCGAGAGCAGCAGGCCGGGCAGCTCCTCCTGCAGCGGTCGCAACCAGCCGGGGAGGGAGAGGCTGCGGGTCCAGGAGCAGACCATGGCGGTGGTCAGGCCCGCCAGCAGATCGCAGATCATGTCCGCATGCAGGCCGGGCTGCAGGGTGGCGAGCGCCGAGCTCAGCAGCAGGAAGTTGACCGCGCCGGCCAGGGCCTGCGCCCCTTGCCCCTGTCGGCTCAGCCCGAAGGCGATGGCCACCGCATAGATGAGCGGCATCTGGCTGAAGAGGGCGCGTCCGGCCAGGGAGAGCACCGCCAGATCCAGCACGTCCGGCTGGCCGAGCCGATAGAGCAGGGCCGCCAGCGGCAGGATGGAGACGGGCAGCAACAGGGCATAACCGAGCCGTTGCAGGGACTGGGTCAGGATCTTTCTGGCGTTCTGAACTGGCATAAGGGCGCGGCATTTTGTGACGTGGCGCACATTTTACCCACTCGCACCCATTTGGGAATAGGTGCGAGTCCCTTTATTGGCCCCTTTCTTATTTCTGATCAAACAATCGGCGAACCGACTGATCCGGGGGCGGGGTCAGCAGGCTGACCAGGATGAAGGCCACCAGCCCGAGCCCCAGGCTGGGCACTATGGCATGCAGGCCGGCCAGCTTGATCCCCCACTGACTCAAGGCCCCGTAGCAGACAATGCCTGACACCATGCTGGCCAGTGCCCCGGGGCCATTGGCCCGCGACCAGTAGAGGCCGAGCACCAGGGGCCAGAGGAAGACCGCCTGCAGGCCGCCGAAGGCGAGCAGGTTGAGCCAGATGATCATCTCGGGGGGCTGCAGCGCCGCCAGCAGCACCAGGGTGCCGAGGATCAGGGTGCAGAGCAGGGAGAGCCTGGGAATGCGCACCTCCAGCTTCTCTTGGCGAGGATTGAGGTAGTTGAGGTAGAGATCCTTGACCAGGGTCGCCGAGGCCTGGATCAGCTGGGAGTCGATGGTGGACATGATGGCCGCCATGGGGGCCGCCAGGAAGACCCCCGCCAGCCAGGGGGGCAGCACCTCCATCATCAGGGAGGGCATGATCTTGTCCGGGCTGTCCATGCCGGGCAGGATGGCGCGGCCCAGGGCGCCGGCCAGGTGCATGCCCAGCATCAGCAGGGCGCTGACTACGGTGCCGATGAGGATGCCTCTGTGCAGCGCCTTGCTGTCGCGGTAGCCGAAGCAGCGCAGGGCGGAGTGGGGCAGCCCCACCACACCGACGCAGACCAGGATCCAGAAGCTCAGCATGAAGGGTTGGGTCAGCATGTCACCGGCCCCGGTCGGGCTCACCAGCTTGGGATCTATCACCTTGAGCTGGTGGATGAGGTTCGGCAGGCCGTCACCGGCAATCAGTATCCCCGCCAGCAGGGCACCCGTGCCTATCAGCATGATGATGCCCTGCAGGGCATCCGTCATCACCACGGCGCGAAAGCCGCCGATCACCGTGTAGAGCAGCACGCAGCTGGCAAACAGGAAGAGCCCCTGCTGGTAGCTGAGGCCGGTTGCCGTCTCCAGCAGGCGGGCGCCGCCGATGAACTGCACCACCATGGTGGCGATGAAGGCGAGGATGATGGTCACCGAGCCCAGCACCACCACCCACTTGCTGCGGTAGCGGGCCCACAGCATGTCGTTGATGGTCACCGCATTGACCCGGCGGGCGATGATGGCGAACTTCTTGCCAAGCACCCCCAGGGTGAGCCAGACGGTGGGTAGCTGGATCATCGCCAGCAGCACCCAGCCCAGGCCTATCTTGTAGGCGGCACCGGGCCCGCCGATGAAGGAAGACGCCGAGGTGTAAGTGGCTACCAGCGTCATGGCCAGCACCAGACCGCCCATGCTGCGGTTGCCGATGAAGTACTCCTGCACGAAGTCACCCCCGGCACGGTGGCGACCGGCCCAGAAGCCGACCCCGAGCACCAGCACCAGATAGACGAAGAGCGGCAGCATCAACTCAAGATTCATGGGGGGACTCCTGGGTGTCCAGCGGGGCGTCGGCAAACCGGGGATCCGTCATGGGTTCAGTACGCGGCTCAGGAGTCATGAGGAGGCTCCTCGGGGTCGAGAGGAATGTCGACGAACAGGCGATCCACCATGAGCGCGCAGAGGCCGATAAACAGCAGTGGCATCAGGATGCAGCTGAGCAGAAACCAGAGCGGCATATTCCAGAGCTCGAGCGTCTCGGGAACGAAGTACGCCGAGCCATACCAGGCAACGAAGTAAAGCAGGGTCAGCAGCAGGCAGAGGGCTGCTTCCCGACGGGCGAGCGCGAAACGATTCACCTTGGCCTCCGACAATTTTGAGGGGCGCAAGGATAACAAAAAAGGGCCATGTCGCCATGGCCCTTTTTTCGCTGTCGATCCCGAGGGACCGAACGCGCTCTGCTAAAGCGTCTTTTACAGACCCAACTTCTTGTGCAGGTAGTGGATGTTGGTGCCACCGTGCTGGAAGTTCTCGTCCTTCATGATCTCTTTTTGCAGGGCGATGTTGGTCTTGATCCCTTCCACCACCAGCTCGTCGAGAGAGTGACGCATGCGGGCGATGGCGATGTCACGGTTCTCGCCGTAACAGATCAGCTTGCCGATCATGGAGTCGTAGTAGGGCGGCACCTTGTAACCCGCATAGATGTGGGATTCCCAGCGCACGCCCAGACCGCCCGGCGCATGGAAGCGCTGGATGAGGCCAGGAGACGGCATGAAGGTGGCAGGGTCTTCGGCGTTGATCCGGCACTCGATGGCATGGCCACGGATGCGGATGTCCTGTTGGGTGATCGACAGGGGCTGACCGGCGGCGATGCGCAGCTGCTCCTTGATGAGATCCACACCGGTGACCATCTCGGTGACCGGGTGCTCGACCTGGACCCGGGTGTTCATCTCGATGAAGTAGAACTCGCCGTTCTCGTACAGGAACTCGAAGGTGCCCGCACCGCGGTAGCCGATTTCGAGACAGGCGCGCACGCAGCGCTCACCGATGAACTTGCGCATCTCTTCGGTGATGCCGGGGGCCGGCGCCTCTTCCACCACCTTCTGGTGACGGCGCTGCATGGAGCAGTCGCGCTCACCCAGGTAGAGGGCGGTACCCTGACCGTCAGCCAGCACCTGGATCTCGATGTGGCGCGGGTTCTCCAGGTATTTCTCCATGTAGACCATGTCGTTCTTGAAGAACTGGCCCGCTTCGGATTTGGTCAGGGCGATGGCGGCGGCCAGCTCTGATTCATTGCGCACCACGCGCATGCCACGACCACCACCGCCACCGGCGGCCTTGATGATCACGGGGTAGCCGATCCGCTTGGCAATGGTGGCGTTGCGCTTGGCATCGTTGTCCACCGGGCCGTCGGAGCCGGGTACGCAGGGGACGCCCGCCTTCTTCATCGCTTCGATGGCGGAGACCTTGTCACCCATGAGGCGAATGGTCTCGGCGCGCGGGCCGATGAAGATGAAGCCGGATTTCTCGACCACTTCGGCGAAGTCGGCGTTCTCGGAGAGGAAGCCGTAGCCCGGGTGGATGGCGACGGCACCGGTCACCTCGGCGGCGGCGATGATGGCCGGCACGTTGAGGTAGGACTCACCGCTGGCGGGTTTGCCGATACAGATGGTTTCGTCGGCCAGGAGCACATGTTTGAGCTCCCGATCGGCAGTGGAGTGAACGGCCACTGTCTTGATCCCGAGCTCTTTGCAGGCGCGCAGGATCCGCAGGGCAATTTCACCGCGGTTGGCGATGACTACTTTGTCCAACATGGGTGGCGTCTTCCCTTATTCGATGATGAACAGCGGCTCGTCAAATTCGACGGCCTGACCATTTTCAACCAGGATCGCTTTGATCACACCGGCCTTGTCAGACTCGATTTGGTTCATCATTTTCATGGCTTCGACGATGCACAGGGTATCGCCGACATTGACGTGCTGACCGACTTCCACGAACGGCTTGGCTTCCGGGCTGGAGGAGCGGTAGAAGGAGCCCACCATGGGGGAGCGCATCAGATGGCCACTCGGGGCGGCATCGGCAGCAGGGGCGGCGGCCTGGGCGGCAGCGGCGACCGGCGCGGCGGCATGTTGAACCTGCGCCGGCTGCATCATCATCTGCGGGGCAACGCTAACCTGGCCGGAGAAATTACGGCTGATGCGAACGGACTCTTCCCCTTCGGAGATTTCCAGCTCGGCGATGCCGGACTCTTCAACCAGTTCAATCAGCTTCTTGATTTTGCGGATATCCATTAGCATTCTCTTTCTTCTTTATCTGATCAGTGATTATCAAGCCGCGCGCAACTGATGCACGGCCGCGGTTAAAGCGAATTGGTAGCCATCGGCACCCAGCCCACAAATGACCCCTTTGGCGACATCAGACAGATAGGAGTGATGGCGGAAGGGTTCCCTGGCATGAACGTTTGACAGGTGAACCTCGATAAAGGGGATGGCCACGCCCAGCAGGGCATCGCGCAGGGCGACGCTGGTGTGGGTGAAGGCGGCCGGGTTGATGATGATAAAATCCACCTGGCCCATGGCCTGATGGATGCGGCCGACCAACTCATGTTCGGCATTGGATTGCAGGTGTTCCAGGGTGACACCGAGTTCGTTGGCGTACTGGCTCAGATCGGCGACGATCTCATCGAGCGTCTTGCTGCCGTAGATGCCCGGCTCCCGCTTGCCCAGCAGATTCAGGTTAGGACCGTTGAGCAGGAGGATTCGGTGATGTTGCGACATATTGAGTACATCCTCGATGATTATGCTGCTATCTATCAGCTATCTGTGGACCACCAAAAATCTAGCCACTTTCTGCACAATTCGGTGTGCCCTGGCACACAGATTTCGCAATTATATTGATTTCGTGAAAATTAGCAGCATTTTACTGGTCTAATCTCTACATCTGGCCATTTATTGAGCATGTTGGCGCGCAGCGCCGCTCTGTCGCAGTGTCCGCCTCTTTGGGCTTTCCAGACACAACAAAGCCGGCACAAGGCCGGCTTTGTTGTGAGAGGGGAAGCACTCAGGCCGCTTCAGACTTCTCGCGGATAAGTTTGTCCACGACGCCCGGATCCGCCAGGGTGGAGATATCCCCCAGGCTGTCGGTCTCGCCGGTGGCGATCTTGCGCAGGATACGGCGCATGATCTTGCCGGAACGGGTCTTGGGCAGCCCCTCGGCCCAGTGGATCACGTCCGGGGTGGCGATGGCGCCGATCTCCTTGCGCACCCACTCCTTCACCTCTTTGTGCAGCTCGCGGCTCGGCTCCTCCCCGGCGATCAGGGTGACATAGGCGTAGATGCCCTGACCCTTGATCTCGTGGGGCACCCCCACCACCGCCGCCTCGGCGATCTTGGGATGGGAAACCAGGGCCGACTCGATCTCGGCGGTGCCCATGCGGTGGCCGGAGACGTTCAGTACATCATCCACCCGACCGGTGATCCAGTAGTAGCCATCCTCGTCGCGACGGGCGCCGTCGCCGGTGAAGTAGCGGCCCGGGAAGGTGGAGAAGTAGGTCTGCTCGAAGCGCTCGTGATCGCCGAATACGGTGCGCATCTGGCCAGGCCAGGAGTCGGTGATCACCAGGTTGCCCTCGGTGGCGCCCTCCAGTGGCTCACCCAGGTTGTCTACCAGAGCAGGCTGCACCCCGAAGAAGGGACGGGTGGCGGAGCCGGGCTTGAGCGCGGTGACGCCGGGCAGCGGGCTTATCAGGATGCCGCCGGTCTCGGTCTGCCACCAGGTGTCGACGATGGGGCAGCGCTCGTCCCCTATGGTGCGGTAGTACCACTCCCAGGCTTCCGGGTTGATGGGTTCACCTACGGATCCCATGATGCGCAGGCTGGTGCGGGAGGTGCCTTCGACGGCCTCCTTGCCCTTGGCCATCAGGGCGCGGATGGCGGTGGGTGCGGTATAGAGGATGCTGACCTGGTGCTTGTCCACCACCTGGCTCATGCGGTTGGTGGCCGGGTAGTTTGGCACCCCTTCGAACATCAGGGTGGTGGCGCCGTTGGCGAGCGGCCCGTAGACCAGATAGGAGTGACCGGTGACCCAGCCCACATCGGCGGTACACCAGTAGATGTCCTCTTCGTGATAGTCGAACACGTACTTGAAGGTGAGGGCGGCATAGACCAGATAGCCGCCCGTGGTGTGCAGCACCCCCTTGGGCTTGCCGGTGGAGCCCGAGGTGTAGAGCACGAACAGGGGATCCTCGGCGCTCATGGCCTCGGGCGGGCAATCAGGGCTGGCGGCGGCGACGGCATCGTGCCACCAGATGTCCCTGTGGTCATGCCAGGCGACCTTGCCGCCGGTGCGCTTGAGCACGATGACCTTGTTGACCTTGGTATCCGGGTGGGTGAGCGCCTCGTCCACGTTCTTCTTGAGGGGAATGGGGCGGCCGCCGCGCAGGCCTTCATCGGCGGTGATGACGATGGAGGAGCCCGAGTCGATGATACGACCCGAGAGGGCCTCCGGCGAGAAGCCGCCGAAGACGATGCTGTGCACGGCGCCGATGCGGGTACAGGCCAGCATGGCGATGGCCGCTTCCGGCACCATGGGCATGTAGAGACAGACCATGTCACCGCGCTTGACCCCCTGGGCTTTGAGCACGTTGGCAAACTTGCACACCTCGCCGTGCAGCTCGCGATAGGTCAGCTTGCGATCCTCGGCCGGGTTGTCCCCTTCCCAGATGATGGCGACCTTGTCGCCGCGCTGGGCCAGATGGCGATCCAGGCAGTTGGCCGACACGTTGAGCAGGCCATCCTCGTACCACTTGATGGAGACGTGGCCCGGATCGTAGGAAGTGTTCTTGACGCGGGTGTAGGGGGTCATCCAGTCGAGGATTTTGCCCTGCTCACCCCAGAAGGCGTCCGGGTTCTGTACCGACGCCAGGTACATGGCTTCATAACCTTCCTTGTCCAGCAGGGCGTCGCTACCTATGTGGGCCTTGACCGGATAGACCTTGCTCTCGCTCATCTCTCACTCCTGTGAATACATTTTTGTAATGATTGAGTAACAACTTATACCTTTGGCACGGGAGGGCAATTAGACTTTTGGATAGCGACGCGAGGAGGAGGGGTACCTCTGAGCGGCCCCTGACGGGAGCAAGCGGAAGGGAGTAAAGAGAAGGGAGCCTGGCGCTCCCTTCTTCATGGGGTCCCTTTCGGCTCGCCGTCAGCGCTGGGGGGCGAGCATGGAGGTCATGTGGGGTTGGGACAGGGGGTGGCTGAACAGGTAGCCCTGACCCTCCTCGCAGCGCAGAGACTGCAAGAACTGGCGCTGGGGCTGGGTTTCTATGCCTTCCGCCGTGACCGCCATGCCGAGGCTGTCGGCCAAGCTGACGATGGTGCGGCACAGCTCCCGGCTGTGCTTGTCGTCGGGCAGCGCCTGCACGAAGGCCCTGTCTATCTTGATGCGATCGATGGGCAGGCTCTTGAGCAGGCTCAGGGAGGAGAAGCCGGTACCGAAGTCGTCGATGGCGATCTGCACTCCCAGCGCCTTGAGGCGAGTAAAGAGGTGCAGGCTCTGATCCACGCTCTGGATGATGCTCTCGGTGACTTCTATCTCCAGCCGCTCCGCCGGGAAGCCGGTCTGCGCCAGGATGGCGGTGACCCTGTCCACATAGTCGGGGGAGCGCATCTCCCTGACCGACACATTGACGGAGAGCCTGGGCACGGCAAACCCCTCCGCCAGCCACCGCTGTCCCTGCTGGCAGGCGGTGCGCATCACCCACTCCCCCAACTGCTCTATCAGGCCGCACTCCTCGGCTACCGGAATGAAGCGGGCGGGAGAGATCATGCCCTCGCTGGGGTGCTGCCAGCGCACCAGGGCCTCGAGGCCGCTGAGGCTGTCATCGGCCAGATCCGTCATGGGCTGGTACAGCAGGCGGAATTGCTGCTGCTCCATGGCCTTGAGCAGCCCCTGCTCGAGGGCCATGCGCTCTCTCATCTGCGCCATCATGTCGGGGGAGTAGAACAGGTAGCCGTTGCGGCCCCGGCGCTTGGCCTCGTGCATGGCATTGTCCGCCGCGCTGATGAGGCTATCCGGGGTCAGGCCATGATCCGGGTAGAGGGCGATGCCGATGCTGGCGGAGAGCCGCACCCGCTCCTGCCCGATCTCGGTCGGATCGTGGAGCCTGTGTTGCAGCCGCTCGATCAGCCCCACCAGATCCTGGGGCTGCCGGATGTCGGGAAGCAGCACCAGGAACTCGTCTGCACCGAGCCGGGTGGCGAGATCCCCCGGGCGCAGGCTGTGGCGGATGCGCTGTGCCAGCAGCTTGAGCAGCAGATCCCCGGCGCTGTGTCCCAGGTTGTCGTTGATCAGCTTGAAGCCGTCGAGATCGATGAACAGCAGGGCGAGGGCCTGCTTGTTCAGGCGGGCCGTCTCTATCTCCAGATCGAGCCGCTCCTGCAACAGGTTGCGGTTGCCAAGATCGGTGAGGGGGTCGTGATAGGAGAGGTGGTGGAGCCTGGCTTCCGCCTGGTTAGAGCCGCTGTGCGTGCTGGTTGCTGGTTTCCTGGATCTCCCCGGTGAAGCGGGTCACGCCCAGGTAGGCGCGGGGATCCTGGGTGAGATCGCGGGCGATGAGAAAGATGCCATTGAAGCTCCCTGCGGCGTCCATCAGGGGGCTGCAGCTCAGCTGCCAGCGCCTTGGCCCGCCGGGGCGGGAGACATGGACAGTGCCCAGATCCAGCTCGGCGCGCGGCGTGTCACCTAGCCATTGCTGAAGTTGGAGGCGCAGCAGGGGGCCCTGGGCGGGCGTGATGTCAAACAGCGTCTTGCCGAGGTGATCCTCCTGCGCCAGACCGCTCAGCTCGGTGAAGATCCCGTTGACGCCGCGGCACCTGAATTCACGATCGAAGACCCCTATCCCAAAGGGTGCCAGCTCGAACAGTTGTTGCCATTCATGAAGGGATAACGGGCCTGACAAATGCAGTGTCTGAACCGATTCGGGTAGCACTTTTTCCATGGAGGCTCCTGAATTGATTTCTTTGTCATTTAGACGACTGTGTCAGTATGGCAGGAAGTTTTAAGGGGGAGGGAAAGTCTGGGAATGATGTTAAATCAACGGGATGTCAGCCTTTCTGGCGGCCGAATGCCTGAATGCCGCGCACCAGCACCAGCCAGCCGAGCAGGTGGAACGGCAGGGCCAGCAGGTAGAGCAGCAGGAAGTGTGACTCGCTGCCGCTGCTGTTGATGAAGCCGATCCAGGCCACCAGCAGGGTGAGCATGCCCGCTATCTGGAAGCGGCGGCGCAGCACCACTTCGACCCCGAGATTGGCGAGGTAGAGGGTGAGCAGTATGCCGCCAAAGCCGGTCAGCTGGGCGGCGCCGTACAGTTCCCTGTCAGGGTGAAACAGCAGGACGGCGAGGGGGGTGAGGCCCTGATCCAGCGGGATCAGGGCCAGCAGCCAGCATGCAATGAGAAGCAGGGCTGTCTTCATGCGAGGCTTAGTCGGCGGACTGCGCCGGCTTGACCAGGCTGAGGTAGTTGGCATCCATGGTGAGGAAGACTCCCAGCAGACGGGCGCTGGCGCCGTAGAAGCCAAACTGGTCAGCCGCGCGACAGGCGGCCTCGAAGCGCGGGAACCAGGCCAGCAGGTGTTCGTGCAGCAAGGCTTCCTGCTCCCCGAGCCAGCTCTCCCGCTGGGCGGCCGTGGTCGCTTCCGCCGCGTGGATGATGAGGTTGCCCATCAGATCCAGCTCGATGGCCAGATGGTCGGCGGGCTCCTGGTACTTGTCGCTGACATTGATGCCGAGGCGATCGAGGCGGGCCTGCATCTCGGCCATGGGGGCCTGCATCAGCAGCTTGGCTTCGCCCCGGTAGAGCGATTCGTAGGGCAGGGCCCCCTGCTTGGGATCCACCAGGAACAGGCCGGCGAAGTCGGCGGCGAGCTCCAGCTGGCGATCGGTGCGCACCAGCAGGCGGGCGATGGCGTCGTTGAGTTCGGCCACGGCCTCGCGCATGGGATCCAGAGTGGAGAGGCTTTTCAGGAAGCTTCGCACGTCATAGGTGTCATATTCGGCGATCTGTTCATCACTGAGTTCGGCGGCAAACAGGGTGGAGAACCACCAGTAGAGTTGGGCCCGGCGTTCGCTGGTAGCCATAAATTCCTGCATTTTTCCTCCGTGGATGGCAATCGGGAGCCTTGATGGCTCCCGATTCTAACGACTTTAAAAATAAAGGAAACTCAAGGGGGCGCTTTCGTCCCCCCGGGGTCAGAGCGCAGGGAACATGGGGTCTATTCCCTTGGCCGACTCCGGCGCGCCGAAGGCGGTGACGGCGGGCGCCTCGCCACTGAACTTCTCGATCTCCACCAGGGCGGTATGGGCCGTGGTGGCCTGCGCCAGGCTGGAGGAGCCGATGTCGGCGGTCAGTACGTTGGGATCCCCATAGGTGCAGAGGGTGCCGACCTTGCCGCCCTCCTGGGGGCCATACCAGGCGCCCTCCTGGATCCTGACCACGCCAGGGGCGTAGTCCTCGCTCACCACCAGACCGGCCAGCACCTGACCACGACCGTTGAACACCCGCACCAGATCCCCGTCCTTGAGGCCGCGCGCCCTGGCATCCTGCGGGCTCATGTAGACGGGCTCGCGACCCTGCACCGTGTAGCTGGCACGGTAGTTGTCGGAGGAGCAGAGCTGGCTGTGCAGCCGCTTGTCCGGGTGACAGGATTGCAGGTGCAGCGGGTATTGCTTGCTGCCCGGCCCGCCGTGGGAGCGCTCGTAGGGCTCTATCCAGACCGGGTGGCCCGGGCAATCCCCATAGCCGTAGTCGGCGATGGTCTTGGAGTAGATTTCGATGAGACCGGAAGGGGTACCGAGCGGTTCCAGATCCGGCTCCTGACGGAACGAGGCGTGGCGTACCCAGGGCTGGCCCGCCGGGAAGGTGACGAATCCTTCGCCGTGCCAGAACTGGCTGAAACGGGGCAGACGGATGCCTATACCGCGACCCTGCAGGCGGGCGTCGTCATAGATGCTCTGGATCCATTCCAGCTTGCTCTTGCCGCCGGTGAACTCGGCCTCGCGACCGAAGCGGCGGCAGAGATCGGCGAAGATGTCGTAGTCATCGCGCGCCTCGAACAGCGGCTCCACCACCTTGTACATGGCCAGGATGCCGGCGTTGGAGTGGGATCCCCACTGCTCGATGTCATCCCGCTCATAGGTCGTCGTGGCGGGCAGCACTATGTCGGCGAAGCGGCAACTGGCGGTCCACTGGTGATCGATGCTGACCACGGTTTCCAGCTTGCGCCAGGCGGCCACCATCTTGTTGCGATCCTGCTGGTGGTGGAAGGGGTTGTTGCCGCAGAACACCGCCATCTTCATGTGGGGGTAGGTGATGGTCTGGCCGTTGAAGGCGATGGTCTTGCCCGGATTGAGGATGCAGTCGACGAAACGGGCCACCGGAATGAATTTGGAGTAACCCTTCCAGTCGCCGTCATGGAGCGGTTTGACCCCGGGAATGACAGCGCTGAAACCGGACATGATGGGGCCGCTGGAGGTGATGGTGCCCGCCCCGTTGTAGTGCCAGCCAAAGCCATAACCGCCCCCCGGCAGGCCGATCTGGCCAATCATCGAGGCCAGTACCACCAGCATCCAGGCGTACTGCTCGCCGTGGTGCATACGCTGCACGCACCAGCCGCCGATGAGCTGGGTACGACCACTGCTCATGGCGCGGGCCAGCTCGCGTATGGTCTCGGCTGGTACGCCGCAGATGGCGGCGGCCCACTCGGCATCCTTCACCTGACCATCCTTGGTGCCCAGCAGGTAGGGCAGGAATTTGTCAAAACCTGTGGTGTAGTTCTTCAGAAACGCCTCGTCGTGGCGCTTCTCGCTGTAGAGGCTGTGGGCGATGCCCAGCATCAGCGGCACGTCGGTCTGCGGATTCAGGGTTATCTGATCGCACTTGAGGTACTTCTGGGTCTTGGATTTGACCGGATCGACACTGATCACCCGGATCTCGCCCTTGGCCACCTTCTCTTTGAGCTGTGCCCAGTAGTCGTAGACGCTGTGATCCGGCACCAGCCAGCCCACCTGCAGGTTCTTGATGGGATCGGAGCCCCAGATGACGATAGTCTTGCTGTGCTCCAGCACCAGCGGCCAGGAGGTCTGCTGCTCGTACACCTCCATGGCCCCCGCCACGTGGGGCAGGATCACCTGGGCGGCGCCGGTGGAGTAGTCACCTGCCTTGGCCAGGTAGGTGCCGTGCAGGTTCATGGCGCGCCCCAGCATGGCGCCGGCGGAGTGCAGCTTGCCCACCGACTGCCAGCCGGAGTGACCGGCATAGAGGGCGCTCGGGCCATGGGTTTTCTGCACCCGCTCCAGCTCGTGATAGAAGAAGTCCAGCGCCTGGGACCAGGTCACCCGCACGAAGCGGTTCTGGCCGCGCTCGCTGGTATCGGACTGGTGGCCCTTGCGCAGCCAGTCCAGCCGCACCATGGGGTAGCGGATGCGGGAGGGGTTGTAGACCACTTCACTCAAGGCATTGAGCATCTCTGTGGGGTGTTTGTCATGCTCGAACGGCAGGGTCTCGACCCAGCGGCCATCGACGACCCGGGCACGGAAGGCGCCCCAGTGGGAGCCGGACTGCACCAGCTTGTCGCCGGACTCGGCGGCCATCACGGCGCGACCGAGCAGGGAGGGGCCGATCAGGGCAGAGGCACCGCTGGCCAGCAAGCCACCCAGAAAACCACGACGGGAAATGTTGATCATCTTGTTATTCCTCTCTCGGATCCGGAACTCGAATCCGGAATTAGTGGCTGCCCTGACCACCGGTGTCGGCGGCATGGTTCTGCAGATATTTGAGCAGGGTGCGCTCCTCTTCCTTGCTGAGGCGGTAGTAGGCTGACATCGCCTTGAGCCCCGAGATCCAGCCATTGGCGGTGAAGTGGGCCGGATCCGGCGCGCCGTGGCAGGAGTTGCAGGTGGACTTGTACATCTCGCCGGCGTAATCCCAGATGGGCTTGAGGGAGGGCTCGAGCCCCTTGCCATCGACCCAGGCCTGAACCTGCACCTGCTCCCACTGGATATGGGTGGCGCTGTCGGTCTCCTGCTTGAGCACCTTCTCGCTTGCTTTCAGCTCGTCACGGACTGTGGCCACGAAGACCCGCTTGCCCATGTATTCGCTTAGCACCCGGCCCCTGCCTTCGCGCTCGCGCCACCCTTCGATGGTCACCTTGAGGCGATCGCCGCTGCGGGCCACCACCTCGATGCGGGAGGCGGGTAGCAGCTTGCCGACGGGATCAGTGCTCTGCTCGCTGGCGTAGAGGTCTTTTTCACCCAGGGTGTAGAGGGTGTCGCCGGCTGGCGCCTGCTGGGCTTCGCTGGCCAGGGTGGCGTAGGTGGCACGGAAGCCCCCCGCCATGTTGGGCAACTCGTGGGCGATGCCCTTGTGGCACTCGATGCAGTTCATGTTCTTCGCCGCCGCATCTTTCATCTCCAGCGCTGCTGCCGGGGACTGCTTGGCGTGATCCATGTTGTCGTAGCTGTGGCAGGACTTGCAGGTCTTGGAGTTCTGGCTGCTCATCCGCGCCCACACCTTCTCGGCCAGATGCAGACGCCGGTCCTCGAACTTCTCCTGGGTGTCGATGCTGTGGCCTATGTACTCCTGATAGAGGTCGTTGGCCGCCTCCATCTTGCGGGCCACCTTGCCGACGAAATCCTTCGGCTGGTGACAGTCGGTGCAGACCGCCTGTACCCCGGAGGCATTCTTGAAGTGGATGGACTCCTTGTACTCCGGATAGACGGTGTCTTTCATGGAGTGGCAGGAGATGCAGAATTCGAGGCTGCTGGTTTTCTCAAAGCCATAGTGCAGGCCGACGGTGCCCGCGAGGGTGACGCCGACGCCCACCAGAAGCAGCGCCAGTACCGACCAGCGACGGCTGGGGGTGCGCAGGAAGTGCCACAGTTTTTTCATCATGCTCTCTCACATCACTTTTTTGATGGGGGCCATGATAGGGAGGCGTTGTGAACAGGGCTGCCGCCACAAATTAATGAAATAGGGGTATTTATGACAAAATGTGAATAGAATAATCCTCCCTTGTCGACCATCGTGAACCCTGCCCATGCGCTACCACATTCTGGTTGTTGAAGATGATGCGGTGACCCGCGAGAAGCTGACCGGCTATTTCGAGCGGGAGGGCTATCGGGTGACTGCGGTCGAAAACGGTCAGGAGATGCGCGCCGTGCTGGCGGAGCAGACGGTCGATCTGGTGATGCTGGATATCAACCTGCCGGGGGAAGATGGTCTGCTGTTGACCCGTGAACTGCGGGCGCGCAGCACGGTGGGGATCATTCTGGTCACCGGCCGCAGCGATGCGGTGGACAAGATTGTCGGCCTCGAGATGGGGGCCGACGACTATGTCACCAAGCCGTTCGAGCTGCGGGAGTTGCTGGTGCGGGTCAAGAATCTGCTGTGGCGGATCTCGTTGGCCGCCGCCCCGAGTGAACCCGAGACGACCGACGATGCGGTGCGCTTTGGCCCCTGGCGTTTTGATATTCCCCGCCGCCAGCTCAGCAAGGACGGGGTGCCGGTGCGCCTGACCAAGGCCGAATATGAAGTGCTGGTGGCCTTTGTCGCCCATGCCGGGCGGGTGCTGAGCCGGGAGCGGATCCTGACCCTTATCAGCCATCGCGGCGATGGCCCGAGCGATCGCACCATAGACGTGTTGATCCGGCGGCTGCGCGGCAAGATGGAAGCAGATCCCCGGGATCCCCAGCTGTTTGTCACCGTCCATGGTGAAGGCTATCTGTTTGCCGGCGAGATAGCCTCCTGACTCCGGCGTGGTGGCATTGGCCTGTGTAAGGCGCGAGGATCAGACCGGCGGGCGGGTATCAAATTGCGGGCAGTCGTCGCCAATCTGGTGCCAGGGTGCCTTGGAGCCGACAAAGATATGAAATGCGGGTCGCTGGCTTGGCACATCGTCCAGCACCCCGAGGCGCAGGTTGATCTTGCCGCTGCTGCTCTTCTGGCTGAACAGGCTGGAGCCGCAGTGACGACAGAACGCCAGGGTGGTCTCTGCCGATTTCTGGTAGCGGCTGATGGCATCAATGCCCTTTACGATGGTGACCTTGTTGCCATCCAGTCCGCCGACCGAGGAGTAATCTCCCCCTGAAAACTTGCGGCATTCGCTGCAGTGGCAGTTACCCATATAGTCGAATTGATCCGGCAGGGTCAGGGCAACGGCGCCGCACAGGCAGCTGGCATGTAACACTTTCATCTCTTCTCCTTGAGTGTGGTTAGCGGATGTTGATGCTATTCGACCCGATAAACGGGGCGAAAGGCACCATCCGAGAGGGAATTTGCGGGGTCGGCCAGTGGCGCAGACAGCGTCAGAATGGGTGGCCCCATCACCCGTGGGCACTGCTCGGCACTGGCATCTGGGTGTTGCAGAAGGCAGACCGCCTGAGCGACCGCAAGACGCCCCTGCAGCCGCATCTGATCGCTGTTGGCGGCCAGGATCTTGCCCCGGCGCAGGCCACGCTGTACCCCGTGACTGAAGTAGGTGCTCAGCACTTGGGGCCTGTCGAGATGGCGCTGCGCCAGCTCGTTGACCGCCACTTCGGCGGCGATGGCGCCCCCCACCAGATAGTCGAAGTCGGGATAGCGGGCCAGAGTCTGCTGCACCAGAGTGCGCTGGATTTCCCGGCTGTTGTCGCCGCGCTCGGTGGTGACCAGCTTGATGGCGCTCCCCTTGATGGCGTCGGCAAAGCCCGGCTCGACGAAGTTGTTGCCGCCGCTCGCCTGCGGGCCGGGGAAGAGGGCGACCGAGACCGGCTTGCTGCCTGCGGGGTGGCGCTGCGCCAGCCAGTGGCCAATCTGCCAGCCCATCTGGTACCAGGAGACCCCCACCTTGGCTTGCACCAGACCGGTGGGCAGATCGTTGACCAACCCAAAGACCGGCAGCGGCGTGGCCTTGATTGCCTCGCTCAAGCCCTGATAGCTCACCGCGCCGAGCAAGATGGCGTCGCTGCCTTCCTGCACGCACCGCTGCAACTGCTGGCGCTGCTCGACGAGGGCGCCGTAGCCCCCCGCTTCGTGGATCTGCAATTTGACCCCCAGCCGTTTCGCCTCTTCCACCATGCCCTGATTGACCGACAGCCAATAGGCGTCGCGCAGATGGGGGTAGAGGGCACAGAGGGTTAGCGGTTTGGTTGTGGCGGAAGGTTCCGGCCACTGCTGGCGCACCGGCTGGCCGCTGAATTCGCCGCCAGGCCAGAGATCGACTGCAAAGGCGAGGGCGGTGCGAGGAAGCGTGAGCAACCACATAAGCAACAGCAGGGAGAGATAGACGCTTCGCATGGTCAGGGGTTTTGTTAAAGTGTTGGGCCATATTATCCGGTCAAAGCCGACCACAACCAAGGTGCTGAGCGTGAGAATCTTTTCCGGCCTGGGTGGCAAGTTGCTGCTGGCCTTCTCCCTGATGGCGTTGCTGACCCTGAGTGCCTCCCTGCTGGGCTGGGTGGGGCTTAGCCATCTGCGCCAGCTGGAGCAAGGAGTGCAGCAGACCCTGGCCGACCAGGAGCTGGCGCGCACGCTCTCTCGCCTCAGCGGCGAGATCCAGAGCGCGTCGCGGCTGCTGGCCACCGCGACCAGCGAGCAGGAGCGGGAGCATCAGGGGCGCTTGCTTACCCTGCAGGGACAACAGCTTCAGCAGGTGCTGGCACTACTTGGCCGTGGGCAGGGTTCAACAACCCTCGATCAGCTCAGCCAGAGCATCATCGGCAATCTGGGTCAGCAGGGCTGGCTGGTGGGAGAGCGACTGACCTTGATGGCGCAGGGCGAGGCGCAGCGGGCCCGTCTGGTGGCGGCGGCCGGGCAGATCGCCGAGCTGGCGCGCAGCCAGATGGAGAACGCCGAAACCGTGATGGTGGCGGGACTGGGCTCCCTCTATCAACAGCAAGGGGGGCTGGCAGCACGGACGCTGGACCGCCTGCTGGAGCAGGATCTCGACTGGCTGGAGCAGATGACCGAACTGCGTCATCGTACTTTGATGCAGCAGCAGCGCATCGAGGAGATCTGGCGCAGCGAACGGCAGGAACAATTGCAAATGCTGTTGCAGGAGGGGCAGCGGGAGCTGGCCATCTTGCAACTGCGGGCCAGGGCGGTGACCGATCCGGCCCGCCGGCAGGCGGTGGAGCAGGCGCTGAACGTGTTGGCGCAGAGCGACAAGCTGGTGCAGCTGCGCAGTGACTGGCTCGGCAAGGGGGAGGCGCTGCGGGTGCTGGCCAGCGCCAATGAGGCCTTGATGAGCAGCCTCAACCAGCAGGTGGGTGACTTGGTCAACCGCGCCCGCGACTCCCTGGGAGAGAGCCAGCAGGCGTTAAGCCAGCGCCTCAAGTTGTTGGAGCAGGCCCTGATGGGGATAGGTCTGCTTACCCTGGTGCTGCTGATGCTGCTGATGTGGCGCATGGTCTACGGCCGCATCGTCTGGCCGCTGCAACATGCGGTGAAGGGGATGAGCCGGTTGGCGCGCGGGGATCTGGCTCCCCTTGAGCCGATCGCCGGGGCGGGCCGCGATGAGCTGGCGGAGCTGGGCCGGGCCCTACAGGTGTTTCGTGACAATGCGGTCGAACTGGGCCGCCATCAGCGCGAGCTGGAGTCGCGGGTCGAGGAGCGCACCGGTCAGCTTAGCCATGCCAACCTGCGCCTCAACGAAGAGGTGGATAAGCAGCGGCAGGCACGGGCCGAGGCGGAACAGGCCAATCGGGCCAAGTCGGTCTTTCTCGCCACAATGAGCCACGAAATTCGCACCCCCATGAACGGCATTCTGGGGGGGGCTGACCCTGCTGGAGGATACCAGCCTGAGCGAGACCCAGCAGCGCTATCTCGCCGCCATAGAGCACAGCGGCGAATCCTTGCTGGAGATCCTCAACGACATCCTCGATTACTCCAAGATCGAGGCGGGCCACGTGGAGGCGCGCCGGGAACCCTTCCCGCTGCATCAACTGGTCGATGAACTGAGTGCCCTGTTCAGACCCAAGGCAGAGGCCAGAGGAGTGGCCCTGGTGCTGGAATACGCCCCCGCCCTGCCTCCCGTGGTGGAAGGGGATCTGGGCAAGCTGCGCCAGGTGCTCGCGAACCTCTTGGGCAACGCGGTCAAGTTCACCGCCAGGGGGCGGATCTGCCTCGAGGTGAGCCCCCTCCCATGCGGTGGCCCCTGCGCCGAGCCCTGCATCCTGTTTGTGGTGAGCGATACCGGCCCCGGCATTCCTGAACATGAGCAGGAGGCGGTGTTCGAGGCGTTCCGCCAGCGCAAGCGGGACATGGGGCATCAGGGGGGCACCGGACTCGGGCTTGCCATCAGCCGCAAGCTGGTGGCCGCCATGGGGGGAGATCTGCGTCTCGCCAGCCAGCCCGGAGAGGGCTGCCGCTTCAGCTTCAGTCTGCCCCTGCAACGCTCGGCCGCCCAGCTGCCGGCTGCGGCCCAGCCGCTGCACCTCGGCCAGTCTCGCGAGATCCTGCTGGTGGAAGACAACGAGATCAACCGGCTGGTGGCGCACGGCATGCTGACTCGCCTGGGTCATCGCGTCACCCTGGCGGAAGATGGTCGCAGTGCACTGGCGCGGGTGACCGAGCGTCCCTTCGAGCTGGCGCTGCTCGACATCAACCTGCCCGACATGGACGGGATGACGCTGCGCGAAGATCTGGCCGCCATCAGCGAGGAGGTGCACGAGCGGCCGCTGCCCGCCATCGCCATCTCGGCCCAGATGTACCCCGAGGATATCCGCCTCTGTCTGGAGGCGGGTTTTGCGGACTTTGTCGGCAAACCGGTACGCCTGGCTGCGCTGGCCAGCGCCATAGACCGTCAGTTCCAGATAGAGACAGCGCAGGCCCTGCCGGGCACGAGGGAGGGCACTGTCAGTCAGCCCGCCCCCCGGGTCGCCAACCCCGTGCTGGACGCCGACCTGGCCTTGCTCGGCAGTCAGCGCATCCGTCAGCTCATCGGATTGTTTGAATCCCAGGGGGCGGCCCTGGTGGCCGCACTGGTGCGGTGCGAGGGGGAAGAACGCAAGGGGATGGCCCACAAGCTCAAGGGCAGTGCCCTGGCGCTCGGGCTGGATGACTTTGCCGCGCAGTGCGCCGCCCTGGAGGCGGGTGACGCTGATCCGGCTGGGCTGGCCGGGGAGTTTGATGCGGCGGTGGCGATGCTGAAGGCGTGGCAGGAGAAGCACCTGACGACCCCGACATGAGCCTCTGGTTGACCTGCCGCCTGCGGCTGACCCGCCTGTACTCTCTTTACATTTCGTCCCGATAGAGTGCCTGCTTGCAGCGGGGGCAGATGTGCTGGCGCCGGTAGTCAGCCTGGTGCACCACGCCCACTTCGAGCTGCTGATGGTGGCCGCAATGGATGCAGAAGATGAGGTCACCATCGATGGCCTCGGGGTGGGCTGCCAGGTATTGCTCCCGGGTGGGCAGCGTCTCCCAGCGGGTGGTGCAGGCGCCCTTGCGACTGCCGGTGTAGTAGACCCAATAGAAGATGGCAAAGACCGAGACAATCACAAACAGCATCAGGTGATCCATCGTGGAGTTCCCCCTTGTGGTGAGAGAGGCACACGCAGGGCTGTGATGTGACCCTGTGCGCCAAAGGACCCTGCCGTTGTCAGCTCATGGCCACTCGCCAGGCTTCGCAACCGCGGTGCCGTCTAAAGATGTTATCTGTTAGTAAATGCTATATCCATGATCTGGCTCTGGTTTTGCCCTTCAATGGGGAGGACTCGGAGGGCGGGTCAGACAGATTCGCCGGGCGCCCCAGGAGGGGCCGAGCCGACGGAAGGGGCGCAGGCTCCGTGGAAGGCAAGGGGAAAGAGGGGCGTCCGGCTTCGAAAATTGCGACGTATTTTACATTTTATAAACAAGTTTTTGGGTGGTTGGACTGTCTCTTTGATCCAGCTCACGTTACAATGCGCGGGCCCACTTCACCTATCGCGCAAACGATTTTCAGGAGATAAACGGATGTTGAAACGTGACATGACCATCGCCGGCTATGATCCAGAGCTGTGGCAGGCCATCACAGACGAAACCCGTCGTCAGGAAGAACATATCGAGCTGATCGCGTCTGAGAACTACACCAGCCCCCGCGTCATGGAAGCCCAGGGCTCCCAGTTGACCAACAAGTACGCTGAAGGCTACCCGGCCAAGCGTTACTACGGCGGTTGCGAGTACGTCGACGTGGTCGAAACCCTGGCCATCGAGCGCGCCAAGGAACTGTTTGGTGCCACCTACGCCAACGTGCAGCCGCACTCCGGCTCCCAGGCCAACAGCGCCGTCTACATGGCCCTGCTGCAGCCGGGTGACACCGTGCTGGGCATGAACCTGGCCCACGGTGGTCACCTGACTCACGGCTCCCCGGTGAACTTCTCCGGCAAGCTGTACAACATCATCCCCTACGGCATCGATGAGTCCGGCAAGATCGACTACGACGAGATGGAGCGCCTGGCCGTCGAGCACAAGCCGAAGATGATGATCGGTGGCTTCTCCGCCTACTCCGGTATCGTTGACTGGGCCCGCATGCGCGAAATCGCCGACAAGATCGGTGCCTGGCTGTTCGTCGACATGGCCCACGTGGCCGGTCTGATTGCCGCGGGCGTCTACCCGAACCCGGTGCCCCACGCCCACGTGGTCACCTCCACCACCCACAAGACCCTGGCCGGTCCCCGTGGTGGTCTGATCCTCTCCGCCGCCGACGACGAAGATCTGTACAAGAAGCTGAACTCCGCCGTCTTCCCGGGTGGTCAGGGTGG
>ERZ724510.188-NODE-188-length-35399-cov-5.843113_pt1 | contig 35399 bp, 35 predicted proteins | sample MGYA00376043_ERZ724510 | MGnify/ENA primary metagenome ERZ724510 (study PRJEB28724, sample SAMN07190888) | wastewater metagenome | isolation source: influent of sewage treatment plant in Hong Hong | place: USA: Christiansburg, Virginia | collected 2016-03-01 ... | reverse complement strand
CAACGTCCGCAAGATGCTTCGCCTCGATGAACCGGGCAAGCTGCGCGAAGCGCTGGAAAAGATCAACGCCTGAGTTTTCAAAAGTGTTGCGGTCGACGCCAAAAAACGGCTAAAAATTTAGCGAATAAGCGTATCGCTGACCAGCGCGGCAGTCGCTGTTGGTTTTTCAGCGCCCATGCCAGCCCGTTGTTTCAACTCGGCCAAAACCTGATCAGAATTTTTGCGTGACGCAGCGACTTGCTCACGGTGATCACGATCATCGAGCAATGCCCGTGCCTGTTCACGCCAGGCCGCCATTTGCGGTGTGTGAAGGTGATGCATGTGGTGCTTGCGATGGGCGGTGAACCAACGATGCGCCTCCTCTTCATTGGCAACAACACCTTGTCCGGTTTGGTACATCAGGCCGATCTGGAACTGTGAGATTTTGTCGCCCTGGTCGGCTGCGACGCGATACCACTGCATTGCCTTGCCGTAATCGAGCGTCACCCCATCGCCATATTGGTGAATCACTGCCAGGTTGTAGGCGGCATCCGCATTACCCTTGTCTGCCCATTGCTTCCAGAGACTGATGGCTTGATTGGTCTCGCCGCCTTTGTGCAACTTGGCTGCCTGACGCAAATCGTCGTCGACATTGCCGGCATTGGCCGCGAGACTGAACGCGCAAATAACGAGGGCAAGAATGAAGCGGGAAATTCTTGAGTTCATTGTGATCTTCCAATAAATGTTCCCGCGCGCGATGGCTTTCATGGGAGATGGTTTGCAATCGGAGGGAGGCGCGGGAACGGCGTGATCGTAAATGCAAACCCCCCTGCTTTGGAATTAGACAAATTGTCGCGCGACAATTTGTCGCATTCCCCCGAGTGGCCGAAAAGTAGAGAATCGCGCCGAACTAAATACTAAAAACTCGGGGAGAGTTGTATGTCACATCGTATTCATCCGCTGGTTGCCGCCATGGCGCTGGCCTTTTCGGGCGTTGTCCTTGCTCAAGCCAATCCGCAAGTCATGGACACCGTCAATGTCACGGCCAAACGTGAAATGCCTTTGCCCAACAGTACCGCAGCCATGAATGCGGTCGAAGTTGCCGGTCAGCGTGCCTATGTCAGCGATACCGCTCAGCTTTTACGCGATGTACCTGGTTTAAGCATGTACGGTGCGGGTGGTGTATCCAGCCTGCCGGCAATTCACGGTCTGGCCGATGACCGTTTGCGCATTATTGTCGATGGCATGGACTTCATTGCCTCCTGCCCGAATCATATGAACCCGCCGCTCTCTTATCTCAACCCGAACAGTGTTGGCACGCTCAAGGTTTATGCTGGCATTACCCCGGTCAGTGTCGGCGGCGACAGCATCGGCGGGACGATCATCGCCAACACGCTGGCGCCGGAGTTTGCCGCGACGGATCAGGGTGTGATGGCCAAAGGCGAAATTGGCGGCTATTACCGTAGCAACAACAAAGCGATTGGTGTTAACGCTTCGGCCAGTGTCGCTACCGAAAATTTCAATGTGACTTACACCGGCGGGCTGTCCAAGGCGGATAACTACACGGCGGGTGGCGATTTCAAAAATTACGACGGCACCGGCCGAGCCGGCCATACCTTGCCACGCGACGAGGTTGGCTCAACGGCTTATGAAACTCGCACCCACACCTTGGGCTTCGCGCTCAAAGGCGGCAACCATCTGGTCGAGGCCAAAATTGGCTATCAGGAAGTGCCTGAGCAACTCTACCCAAATCAGCGTATGGACATGCTCGACAATACCCAGAAACGTTTCAACCTGCGTTATCTCGGTCAGTTTGATTGGGGTTCGCTGGAAGCGCGCGCTTACCAGGAAAAGGTTGATCACTACATGGATTTCGGCGCTGACAAGCGCTTCTGGTATGGCAGTGGAATGCCACCGACTGGCTCGGGTGGCATGATGGGTTATGACGGCAAGGGTAATGGTTATCCCTGTTCGCCAGCTGGAACAGTGGCTTGTGCCAATGGCATGCCGATGTACACTGAAAGTAAAACGACAGGCTTCAATCTCAAGGCCGATGTCCTGCTTGGCCAGCAGGATCTCCTGCGCGTTGGCGGTCTATATCAGAGTTACCGGCTGGATGACTGGTGGCCTGCCTCCGGTGGCGGCATGTACCCCGGTACATTTGACAACATTAACGATGGCAAGCGTGATCGGACCGCTTTGTTCGGCGAGTGGGAATCACGTTTCGGTCCGCAATGGATGAGCTTGCTGGGCGTGCGTTACGAGCATGTCCAATCGGATGCCGGAAATGTGAGGGGCTATAACTCAACAACCAATGGCATGGCGGGGATGTGGAACAACCAGAAGTCCGATGCAGCCGCATTCAATGCCAAAAACCACGAACGCACTGATAACAACTGGGACATGACTGCACTGGCGCGTTATACCGCCAATTCCAACACTGATATTGAGTTTGGCTTCGCCCGCAAAACCCGTTCGCCGAACTTGTATGAGCGCTACACCTGGTCGACTTGGTCGATGGCTGCGTTGATGAACAATTTTGTCGGTGACGGTAACGGCTATATCGGGAATGTCGATCTCAAGCCGGAAAAGGCGCATACCCTGAGTGCAACCTTTGATCTGCACGCCGCAGATCGTAACTGGGGCTTCAAGGCAACGCCTTTCTACACTGAAGTACAGGACTACATCGATGCAGTGCGCTGCCCGGTGAATGGAACGACCTGTACGACAGCCAATAAAAACACCTCAAACAGTTTCGTTCTGCTTCAGTACGCCAATCAATCGGCCCGCCTCTACGGTATCGATCTCTCCGGCTACATGCCTTTGGCCAGCACCGGTGCTGGCGACTTTAGCCTCAAGGGTTTGATCAATTACACCAAGGGTGAAAACCGTGATACCGGCGATGACCTCTATAACATCATGCCGCTCAGCGGGAAATTCTCACTTGGGCAAAAGCTCGGCGGTTGGGATAACGCTATTGAACTGGTTGCGGTGGCCGGCAAGCACAATGTTTCCGACGTGCGCAACGAAATCAAAACGCCAGGTTATGGCTTGACCAACTTGCGTACCAGCTATACCTGGAAACAGGTCCGCCTTGATCTGGGTGTCGAAAATCTCTTCGACAAGTTTTACACCCTGCCACAAGGTGGTGCATACACTGGCCAGGGCGGCACCATGATGCTGACGGGTGCTCCTTGGGGTACGGGTGTTCCCGGTATGGGGCGCTCGATTTACACCGGGGTGAACATCAAGTTCTAAATTTGCCTGATGCATGACGTACCAAAAGCCCCAATTTTTGCCGGGGCTTTTGGTGTATTTGAGGAGCTAAAAAATGGGCCTGCTTTCGCTGGTTGACCGCAACAAATGCCTTTCACCACGGCAGGGCAACGCCTATTTGGCGAGCCAGGTAATCTACGCTGCCGGCGCTGAAGGATTGGCATGGCGGGTAAAAAGCGGCGTGGTGCGCCTCGATACAACCACTAAAAATGGCGACCTCAGCTTTGCCAGTCTGGCGATTGCCGGCGATATTGTCGGTTGCGAAACCATGCTTTTTGGCGCCTACACCTTCTCGGCCTCGGCGCTGACGCATTGTGAATTGTCGCCTTGGCCCGAGGGTGAACCTGCGGGGGCAAGCGAAAGCCTGCTCGAATCGCTGGCGCTGGCCCAACGCCGCGCAGCTGATGTCATTGCCCTGCGCGGTGGTCAGGCGTCAGAGCGCGTTCTTGGCTTGATTCGTCTGTTGGGTGACGGCGCCGGCCGGGTGGTGTTGCCGACGCGGCAGGACATTGCTGATATTACCGATCTGCGTTTTGAAACCATTTCACGCATCATCAAGGGCTTGGAGCGGGTTGGTGTTCTGCTCCCGGTGAAAATGGAAGGTGTCCATGCGACGCGCGGTTACGCGGTGAATCTGGCTGCGGCTTAGGCTGCAACAGGGTGCGGCAATTTGTCGCATTCCGGTTGCGCAGGATTGTCGGTAGGATGCCATTCATCGCGGGGGAGACGCCATGAACACCAATCAGACCAAAGAAAATCAGCCAGAAATGGCATCCTTGTTGCTCGGCGCCGGGTTTGCGCTGGCCTCACTGATTATTTTGCCGGCGGTTGCGCAACGCATTGGCATGGGTTCCAGTTTGACCATTGCGCTTCGTGGTGCGCTGATGCGGGCAGCTAACCGTTTTTGATATATGCGGTTTCTCTAATTTGAGAGTTGGGGCAGACTGCGCGTCTGCCTTTTGCTTTTTCGGATCATGAAAAAATTTGCCTTGATTGCCGTCGCCCTTGTGCTGGCGGCGTTGCTTGGTTGCCAGCAAGCACGCGACCCTAAACTACCACCAGGTGGTGATTTTGTTCTGCAATCCGCCGATGGGCCGGTCGATTCGCGCAGTTTTCGCGGTAAGGTCATGCTGGTTTATTTCGGCTATACGAACTGTCCCGATGTTTGCCCGGCCTCCCTAGCAGCTGGTGGGCAGGCGCTGAATGCCTTGACCCCGGACGAGCGCAAGCGGGTCAAACTGATCATGGTTTCGGTTGATCCCGAGCGCGACAGCCTCAAGCACCTCAAGGAATACACGGCTTTTTTCCATGGTGAAATGATCGGTGTTACCGGTACAACAGCAGAAATCGCCAGCTTGGCCAAGTCTTTCGGTGCTGGTTATATCAAGCAGCCGGCCAAGGCCGATGGCAGCTATGCGGTTGATCACACAGTATCTACTTACGTCGTCGATAGCGAAGGAAAACTCGCCGCGGTTCTCGATCTCGGTGTAACTACCGACAAATTGGTCGCCACCGTCAGAAAGCTGCTTTAGTGCGTCGTCCGTCCACCCTTGCCTTTATGATGCTGGCGCTGCTGGGTGTGCTGGTCGTTCTGATTTTTGCCCATTCCTGGCAGTTGACCGTAACAGATCAATCCCGACTGCTGGCCAACCGGGCCTTGGTCACCCAGTTGGGCTTGACTGATCTATCGCTGTTCAGTGAATCCCGCTACACCCGCCATCCTTCGCAGGCTGATCTACATTCCGCCTTGCAGGATCACCCCGGTGCATTCGATCATTTCCCCACCGGCTCGCTGATTTCGCCGCCGGCTCACTTGAATAAACCCCATGAACGTCTGGCTGGAAAAACAACGTCACCTGATTGATTTCACGCTGGCCTCACTGGCCCGGCGTAAAACCAAGAACCTCGGGCTGCTGCTCGCCTACACCGTGCTCGTTTTCGTGCTCGCCTCACTGATGCTATTCACCCAAGCGCTGCGCAGCGAAGCGAGCTTTGTCCTGGCTGGCTCGCCGGAGGTGATTTTGCAACGCATGGTGGCCGGGCGTCATGACCTGATCCCGCCCGGCTACATTGAAAAAATTGGCCGTATTCGTGGCGTGCAAAAGCAGGAAGGCCGGCTCTGGGGTTATTACTACGACCCCGTGGTGAATGCCAATTACACCTTCATGGCGCGCCCGGCGGATGAAGTCGCCAGCGGCAGCATCATGGTTGGCGCCACGCTGGCCCGGGCACGCGGCCTGGCGGCGGGTAATGTGATTTCATTCCGCTCGTACTCCGGCAAGCTCTTTGCCTTCAAGGTGTCCGCCGTTTTGTCGCCGGATTCGGAATTGCTATCAGCCGATCTGGTTCTGCTCTCTGAAGCGGATTTCCGTGCTTTCTTCGAATATCCGGCGGGCTATTACACCGACATCGCCTTGTCTGTCGCCAATCCGCAGGAGGTGCGCAAGGTGGCCGAGAAACTGTCGACCACCCTGCCCGACTCACGCCCGATCTTGCGCGAGGAGGTCTTGCGCACCTACCAAAGCGTTTTTGATTGGCGTGAAGGCATCATGCTCACCGTGCTGGCCGGCGCCATTCTCGCTTTTGCCATCCTCTCCTGGGAAAAAGCCTCGGGTTTGTCCGCCGAGGAAAAGCGTGAAATCGGTATCCTCAAAGCCATCGGCTGGGAAACCAGCGACGTGATTCGCATGAAAATGTGGGAAGGCCTGCTGATTTCACTGACCGCCTTTTTGCTCGGTTTCATCGCTGCCTACGTCCATGTTTTCTATTTTGGCGCGGCGGTGTTTGAGCCGGTTTTAAAAGGCTGGGCCGTACTCTATCCACGCTTTGCGCTGGTGCCGACGGTCGACGGCTTGCAGATCGCCACTTTATTTTTCTTCACGATTTTCCCCTACACAGCGGCGGTGCTGGTGCCCATCTGGCGCGCGGCGATTACCGATCCTGACTCGGTGATGCGCGCATGATCGAACTCTCGCAAATCAAAAAGGCCTTCAACCAGGGCCAGCCCAACGAATACTGGGCGCTGAACGGTATCGACCTGACGCTGGAAGTCGGCAAAGTCACCGCCTTCCGTGGCCCCAGCGGTTCGGGCAAAACGACATTGCTGACGCTGGTTGGCTGCCTGTCGCGCCCGACCAGTGGCCGTGTCCGCTTCAAGGGTGAAGATATTTCCGGCTTGCCGGAGCGTTTCTTGACCGAAATCCGCCGCCAGAGCTTTGGCTTCATCTTCCAGCAATTTAACCTGATCAAGGGGCTGACGGCACTCGAAAACGTCATTCTGCCGGGCTTTCCGACCGGTCGGCCGCGTGCCGAGCTGATTACAGCGGCGGAAGAGATTTTCGAACAACTCAAACTCAGCCATCGCCACACGGCCAAGGTGGAATGGTTGTCGGGCGGCGAACAGCAGCGCGTCGCCATTGCCCGTGCGCTGATCAATAACCCGGAAGTGATCATTGCCGACGAGCCAACGGCCAATCTCGACACTGCCCTGTCGCGCGAATTCATGGCAATTCTGGAAGGCTTTACGGCGGACGGAAAAACAGTCTTGCTGACCAGCCACGATCCGCTAGTGGTCGAATCGGATGCCGTGCATCGCGTGGTTGGCATGCGCGATGGTTGTCTGGTCGCCGACTAAAAACCGATGCTTTTCCAGCCAGCAATCATTGCTCTACTCATGGCTGCCGCCATAGCGGTGTTGATGCTGGGCGCCGCCATGCCCTTCGCCGTGCAAGTCATCCGCCACTGGGATATTCGTAGCGGCTCGGAGCGACAGCTGGATTTCGAGCGCCGTACTTACCTGTTTTCAACCCTGCTGACTTTCGTTTTCGTCATCCAGCTTGCTGCCCTGTTGCTCTTCGTCTTCAACGCCGATCGCCTGTCTGCCATGTTCGTCGGCGCGATGTGCGCGGTGGGCACGCTCAACGTCAATGACTTCGGCTTTCCATCGCTGATTACCCAGATGGTGGTTTTCTTCCTTGCTGCCATGTGGCTGGCGATCAACCACGTTGATACCCGCGCGCCGGATTACCCGCTGGTCAAGATCAAATATGGCCTGCTTATTCTGTTGCTGCCGGTGATGGCGCTTAGTTTTTGGCTGGAGTTGCAATATTTCCTCGGCCTCAAGGCCAACGTGATTACTTCTTGTTGCGGCAGCCTGTTTTCCGGCGACGCTAAAACAATCGCCGGCGAAGCCTCAGGCATGGAACCCAAGCCGGCCCTGTTTCTGTTTTATGGTGCAATGGTAGTGGTGATTGTCAGTGCCCTCTGGCATTGGCGGCGTGCCGGGCAAACCAGTGGTTATGTGCTGGCCAGCACGAGTGGCGTTGCGTTTGTGGCGGCGATTATCGGCGTGCTGTCCTTCATCTCGCTCTACATCTACGAGCATCCGCACCATCACTGCCCGTTTTGCATTCTCAAGCCGGAATACGATTACCAAGGCTATTTGCTCTATCTGCCACTCTTTGTTGCCACCGCCGCCGGGCTGGGGGCGGGGGCGATGCAGCCGTTTGCACGGATCGGCAGTTTGAACCGGATAATCCCCAAGGCGTCTGCACGCTTGGCGGGGCTGTCTGCTAGCAGCTATATTCTCTTTATCCTGGTCGCGACCTATTTTGTGCTCGCTTCCAACCTGATTTTGATCGAACACTAATATGCGTTTACTGACTTTCCTGCTCAGTCTTGCCTTGCTTGCCGCCTGCGGCAGTGATAATCCGGCGGTCAAGCTGAACATGGGTGATCTGGCGCCAAAATTCCAAACTGTTACGGTCGACGGCAAAAATGTCGACTATTTTTCAGGCAATGTCGGCAAGCCGCTGGTCATTCGTTTCTGGGCCGACTGGTGCAAATACTGCGAAGGCGAAATGAAGGCCATCGAGAGCGTCTATCAACGGCACAAGGGCAAGGGGCTGGAAGTATTGGCGATCAATGCCGGGCAAGACAAGGCAAGCATTGAAGCCTTCATCAAGAAAGTCGGCTTCACCTACCCGGCGCTGCTGGATGAAAAATCGAATATCGCCCGCAACTACGGCGTGGTTGGCTTGCCGACCACCTATTTTGTCGACGCCAAAGGGGTGATTCGCGCCAAAATTATCGGTGAAGCGGATGAAGCCACGTTTGAGCGTCAGGTTCTGGATATGCTGAAATGAGCGATTCAAAAGCTTGCGATCTATGCGGCCTCGATGTCGGGATCAAACCTTTCGTCCTGAACGCGCCGGAAAAACAATACCAATTCTGTTGCGAAGGCTGTCGGGGAATTTACGAGATGTTGCATGACATCAAGGAAGTACCGCTCCAAAATGGCAACAATCAACCGAATAAATCCTGAAAGGAAAGCATCATGATGACCGAAGAAATGATGAAGCACATGCCGAGCATGATGAGCAACGCCGGCCATGCGATGAGTACGCCGCTGGCCAAGGGCGCGATGATGGCCGCCAGCGGATTCGCCGCCGGGCGCGGTCTGCTCGGTTTCAGCCTGCTGCGCAATCCGCTAACCTTGCTGGCAGCGGGGGTTGCGGGCGGTATTGCCGCCGGTTTCCTGCTCCATAAATATGAGAAGGAGATTATCGAAGGTCTGTCCAAAGCGACTGGCATGGGCAAGGATTTCGCCCTGCAGCAAAAGGAAAATCTCAACGACCTGATGGCTGAAGCGCAGGAGAAGGTTGAAGGCATTGCGCCGGTCACTTCAACGGTCAGCGCACCGGCGCAAGAAACGCCGGCGGCTTGAAGGAGAAAGCTATGTCGCAAGCCGCAAAACTGGCGCAACGCGTGATCGTGCTGCATCGAGAGCCGGGCTATTTGCGTCTCGAATTGCCCGCTGAGCTTTGCACACCGGCAGCCTCCGCGGCCATTGAGCAAGGGATGACGAGTTTGGCTGGCATCAACATCGCGGTGATTGATCGTGGCTGGCTGCGAATCTCTATCCGTTTTGACCAGACAGTTTGCTCTACAGCTCAGGTTGCGCGCCGTCTTTTTGGATTATTTGACAGCTTGCCCGCACCCAGCGCTGAAACGGAAGTGACTGCGGCGGAGCCGGAGCAGACAACGAACGGCCTGCAACCCTTGCTCGATAAATTCAAGGCTGTTTTGACGCCAGCGGTTGAGGCGCCAGCCGGTTCCCTGCAGGCAAAAATCCAGCCGATTCTGGCCAGCGCCCTGACTGAAAAGGCAATCATCAATTTCTTCAATGATCTGGTCGCTTTCTACCTGATCAAGGCGCACTGGGATCTGATCACCAAGCGCTGGCTGCAGCAACCGCTGGCGCACAGCAATGCCTGGATGACGACTTTCTATCTCGTTTTCCTGCTCGTCCGATATCGCAAAACCAACCTCAAGAAATGAAAAACGGCCAGGTTGTCCATCGACTCTCACGACGCATTCGCGTCGTTGCTCCGGCTCTGATCAAGGAGCAGGAGCGCTGCTACATCCTGGAAATCCTGCTGCGCAAACACCCGGCGGTCAAGGATGTGCGCATCGTTTCTGACATTGGCTCGCTGGTCATTCAGTATGACCCGGTGAATTTGCCTGAGGCGTGTTTGCTGGCGACGCTCGATGCCGTGTTGGGTAACTTGATCGCTGCGCCCAAAGCGCCACCCACCCCACCCGTACCCATTGACGGGCCGGTGTGTGAATGTTCGGTCGCCATTGAAGGCATGACCTGCGCCTCCTGCGCCCTGCTCGTCGAAATGAAGTTGAAGCGTGACCCGCGTGTGCGCTCGGCGGTAGTCAATTTTGCCTCGGCAACGCTGACCGTATTTGGCGTGATTGATCGCGAAGGCGTTTCCGAAGTGGTCGCTCGCCTCGGCTACGAAGCTCGCCCAATGGATACCTTGTCGCAGCGCCGCCTGCTGGTCGAGCGCGAAAAGGAACGCGTCGAAGAAGCCAAAAAGCGCTTTGTAAAGGCCGCCTGGATGACCGTGCCGGTGATGATTTCCGGCATGGCCATGCACCATTCACCAGTGTTGCGCGTGATGGAGTTCGGCTTGTCGACGGCGATTCTCTTTGGCAGCAGCAACAGCATTTTCCGCAAAGCCTGGACGCTAGCTCAACAGGGCGAAGCCAACATGGACACCCTGATCGCCATCGGTTCCGGCGCGGCTTGGGCCTACAGCATTCCCGGTGTGTTCAAGATGGGCCACCACATTTATTTTGAATCGGCGGCGGGCATTTGTACCTTTGTCCTGCTTGGCCGCTACATGGAAGAGCGCGCCAAGGGCAAGGCCAGTGAAGCCATCCGCAAGCTGATCGAACTCCAGCCGGAAACGGCCTTGCGCATAGCCGCCGATGGCAGCGAACATGAAGTGGCGATTGACGACGTCCAGCTCGGCGACCGTCTGCGCGTGCGCGCCGGTGACAAAGTGCCGACTGATGGCCGCGTACTAGAAGGCAATTCCTCTATCGACGAAGCGATGATTACCGGTGAATCTCTACCCGTCAGCAAGGCGGCGGGCGATACAGTGATTGGCGGTTGTCTCAACGGCAATGGCAGTTTCATCATGAGAGTGACCGCCATTGGTGGCGACACCGTGCTATCCGGCATCGTCAAACTGGTCGATCACGCGCAGGGTACTAAATTACCGGTGCAAAAGCTGGTCGACCGTATCTCTGCCCGTTTTGTCCCGGCGGTGGGTGGTGTAGCTGCGCTAACCTTTGTTGGCTGGGCGCTCTCCGGCCACCCGGTTTCGCGGGCGCTAGCCCATTCCGTGGCCGTGCTGCTGATCGCCTGCCCCTGCGCTTTGGGTTTAGCAACACCAACGGCGATTATGGTTGGCACCGGACAGGCGGCCAAGCGCGGCATCTATATCCGTAATGGCGAAGCACTGGAAACGGCGTCCAAACTGACCACCATCGTTTTCGACAAAACCGGCACGATTACCGAAGGCAAACCGGTCGTCACCGATAGCTTCATCCTGCCCGGCATCGATGAAACACGCCTTGCTTCGCTGCTCGCGGCCGCCGAAGCGGGTTCAGAACACTTCCTGGCAAGAGCCATGGCCGATTGGTGCAAGCCGCGCGCCGAGGCCATGCTGAGCGCCGACGAGTTTTCAGCCTTGCCTGGACGTGGCGTGATCGCTTCGGCAGGCGGACAAAGCATCGTCGTCGGCAATGCCGCTTTGCTGGCGGAAAACGGAATTGATAGTGGCGTTCTGGCTGATGAAGCGACCCGACTGGCCGAACAAGGCAAAACCCCGGTATTCGTTGCGGTCGACGGTAAATCTGCCGCCATTTTTGCAATTGCCGACCAGCCGCGCCCCGGTGCCCGCGAAGCCATCGCCCTGCTTCATCGCCTCGGACTGAAAACCGTTATGGCTACCGGCGACGTTGAAGCGGTCGCCCGCCATGTCGCGCGTGAAGTTGGTATCGATGAAGTTGTTGCGCGTGCTACCCCTGCCGACAAACTGGCCGTCATTCGCCGTTTACAGGCAGCAGGCCAAAAGGTTGGCATGATCGGCGACGGTATCAATGATGCACCGGCACTGGCGGCGGCTGATGTCGGCTTTGCCATCGGTGGCGGGGCCGATATTGCGGTGGAATCCGCCGACATAACGCTGGTTGGTGGCGACATCGCCCGCGTTGCCGCCGGTATTGATCTCTCGCGCAAAACGATGGCGATCATCCGCCAAAACCTTTTCTGGGCGCTCGGTTACAACGTCATTTCGATTCCCGTTGCAGCGGCAGGCCGGCTCAATCCGATGATCGCTGCGGCGGCGATGGCGATGAGTTCAGTCTCGGTCGTCACCAACTCGCTGCGCCTGCAAAAAGATTGATGGATCACTCGCACCATCAAGCTATTGCCGAGTTTTCCTACTGGCTCGCCTTCATGACCGGCGTTTTAGGTAGTGGGCATTGCTTGGGGATGTGTGGCGGCTTGGTCTCCAGCTTCTTCATCCGCCTCGGCGCCAAGGGTATTTGGCCCTATTTTGCTTATCACGGCGCCCGCGTTGGTGTTTATGGCATCGTTGGCTTGATCGCTGCCGCACTGGGTGCGGTGCTGGTTTCCACCGGGCAGTTTGGTAAGTTGCAGGGTGTTTTACAGATTATTGCCGGCATCGTCGTCATCCTGCTAGGCCTTGATTTACTGGGTGTTTCACCGATTCGCAACAGCTTGGGTTTCGCGCCGATTGCCTGGTTACGCAAACAATTTGGTCAGGCGGTGCAAAAAGGCCCGGTACTTGGTGCGCTGATCGGTGGTGCGATCAACGGCCTGATGCCCTGCTCGATGACCATGGCGATGGCGGTCAAAGCCACCACCGCCCCCTCTGTTCTTGAAGGCGGTTTGTTGATGCTGGCCTTTGGTGCCGGCACCCTGCCTTCTATGCTTTCTGCCTCCTTTTTGTTCGGCAAACTGGGGCCAAAACTGCGCGGCTGGTTGCTCAAAGGTGCCGCCATATTTGTCATCGCGCTCGGTATTTCGACGCTCTGGCAAGGCCTCGCCTACTACGCCATCATGCGTAATCTGTTGGGCTAGGTGCGACACTATGTCGCATATCTGCTTGATAACAGAGGACTAATATACCGGGGTTGAATTACGACTCAGGGAGCACCACCATGAAACGCCGCGATCTACTCAAACTCTCCGCTTTGACTGGCTTGGCCGCAATTTCCACACAAGCCAGCGCCGAGGCCTGTTCCACGGATGGCACGCCAAATCAGTTCATTCCCAAGAAAGCCGCTGACGCCAAACCGCTGGAAAATGAATTCGAGAAATTTCCGAAATGCCCCTACTGCGGCATGGATCGCAAAGAGCATCACCGTGCCCGGATGTTGGTGCAGTATGCGGATGATTTGAATGATGGCGTTTGCTCCATCCACTGTCTTTCGCTGAGTTTGGGCGTCAATATCGATCGTGAGCCAAAGATTATCTGGGGCCCGGATTATGGTTCCACCATAGAACCCCGCCCGCTGGTGCCGGTAGATCAAATGACTTACCTGATCGGTGCTGATCTCAAACACGCCATGACCAAGCGTAGCAAACATTCCTTTGCTTCCACCGATGTCGCCAAGGAATTCCAGGCCAAACACGGTGGCACCTTGGCCAAGTTTGATGATGCTCTGCGCGAGTCCTATCTCGACATGGCCGCCGATGCCAGCATGATCCGCAAAAATCGTGAAGAGCGCCGTAAACGCGCGGCTGAAATGAAGAAGAGCTGATGCAGCGCCGTCATCTTCTCGCTTTTTGTCTGGCCTTCTGGGCGAGTTTCGCCATCGCCCAGAAAGTCCCCAAACCGGGTCCCAAAGACCTTTGCCCGGTCTGCGGCATGCTGGTTTCCAAGTACCCGAACTGGGTTGCTGTAGTGACCTGGAAGGACGGCCACAGCCATTTCTTTGATGGTTCGAAGGATATGTTCAAGTTCCTGCAAGATCTGCCCAAGTTCGCGCCGGGGCATAAAAAGGAAGATATTGCGGCGATTTACGTGACCGATTTCTACAATCTAGAACGCATTGATGCACGCAAGGCGCTATTTGTTGTCGGCTCCGATGTGCTTGGCCCGATGGGCCATGAATTGGTCCCGCTGGCGAACAAGGCCGACGCAGACGATTTTCTGAAGGATCACAAAGCTATAAGGATTCTGAGTTTTACCCAGGTCACGCCTGAGGTTACTGTTGCGCTTGATAACGGAAAGTTTTGATCAAGTCATTCAATCTGGCGTAATGTAAAAACCCGTTTCTGGCCAGCACCTTCGTGATGTGCCCGGTAGTAACGCCAGAACACAATCAGTACGGTAATCGCCAATACATATTTACCCAGCCCGGCAGCAAATAACTCGCATCGGGTATACGCCAGTAAAACGAGGACAAGACTGGCTCCTGCGCGCATCCAGGGCAACAACCAGGCTCTGTCGGTTCTGAGTGCTTGACCGATGCTGGCAACGGATGGGATGAGCACAAGCATGGGGGTGAGCAGCGTACCCATTCCAAACAAGAGGCCGTAGTAGGCGCCTTGAAATGAACTCCCGCCCGCTGCTGCTGCAGCCAGCAAGGTTGCTAGTGGCGCACAGGGAATCAAGGTCAGGCCGATACCGAGCAGCATCGGTGAGAGCTTGGCAAAGCGTCGTGCCGGGCGACAGCCTCGGTGGGTAGGGGTTGGCCAAATTAGCCAGGCGGCTGCAAACAGGCTACTCAAGCCGATCACGAGATTGCCGGCGCCGGCGGCCAGTTCACGTACGAACCAGGCGCCGAGTGCGCCAGCCAAGGCGCCGAGCAGGGTGTAAGAAATCAATCGACCGCCGAGAAAGTAAGCGGTGTCACGCATGCCGCTGCTGCGGCCCTCCGCTTTTCCGAGGGCAAATGTGCCAATGAATGGCAGGCAGGTGACGGCGCAGGCAGTCAAGCCGAGCGACAGGCCAAGCAGGAAAACCGAAAACCCGGAAACTGCCGGATCAGGCAACATCGCTAGTTACCACGGGTTTGCGAACAAATTTTATCGGTTTGACGGTGCCTTCCGGAGATTCGCTGCGTACCCGGTTTTTGTAATAGTCGCGGCTGGAGGAAAATAGATTCCACGGCCCGAATTTCACCTTGATGATGCCATCGTCAGGGCAGAACTCGGCGCAACGCCCGCATAAGTTGCAGTCTTCATTGAAAGCTTTTAGCCCGTGATTGTGATGGATTTCGGGAATATCCATCGGGCAGGCCTTGGTGCAGATGCCGCATTTATCGCATTTCTCATTTTCAATCTTGACCAGGCGGGTCAATGAAAGATGACGGAAGGTGGCATTCATCGCCAGCATCGGGCAAATCCGGCAAAAGGGCTGGCGCATGGCGAGCGCGGCGATGAGCACAAAGCCGGTCATCACATTGGCAATGGCACTTAGCACCATGCTCGGCATGTCAGTCATTTTCAGCGCAACTTGCTCGGTATCTGCGGTGAGTAAGGTGGTGGCAATCCGCGAGGGGCAAATGTCGCAGTAAGGATTGCCCATCGAGTGCGGCGCAATACCCATCCCGGCCAGTATCGGTACGAGAAAAACCAGGCCGAGGAGGATCAGCCATTTAACCGGTCGGGCGCGCTTGGCTGTCTTGTTGTCGAGCAAATGTTGCGGTCGACCGAAACGACGGCCAATTTTATTGATCCACTCCTGTATCGTGCCGAGCGGACAAACCCAGCCGCAGAAGGCTTTGCCGAGCACGGCGAAGAAGATCAGAAAAGTCCCCAGGGCAATAACCGTCGGCATGATGACTTGCTGCGTGATCTGCTGCGCCTTGACCAGCGATTCGCCAATGCGATGGTGCATTTGATGCTGCAAGGGAATCAGTACGCAATAGCCGCCATTGCTTTTGTCGTAGGCGCAGGAGAGGGCCGGTAAGGCCGTCGAGATTTTCTCAGCGGCGTAATAGCCAACGACGGTACTGCCCCACACGGTCAAAAACAGGGTGAGTATCTGAACAATGAATCTCAGCCGGGACAGGCTGGGCACAAGCCGCTTCAGTGACTCAGTCATTTGATGACTCCTTGCGACGCAAGAGGGGAAGGGCGAGGAGCATGCCGAAAGCGAGAAAGCCAAAACCGGCAGAAAGATTCCGTTCGCGCATCAGATCTGGAAAGTAAAAGTAATTGAACGCGGTCTGGTGCTTGGTTTCGCCTTGCTGGTACTCGGTGGCGAGAACGAAGCCTTTGCGGGTTCGGGTTGCCCCATTTTTCGGGTCGATAGCCGCCGGATCAATGTCGCGCGGGAAAGCGATTTTTGCAACGCCATTGCCATCCGTGACAACCCGTGACTTTGTGCCGGACTCGGTTTCGAGTCGAACCAATGCACCAGGAAGCGGTTTGCCATCAAAGCGGACATGAAACGTCCAATCCTCACCTTCGCGCATGCCACCGTGTTCTGGCAAGTGATCAGGAACAATCTCCAATCCACCCTTGTTTTGTTTGAGCAGTTTGGTTGGCGCATCGCCCTTGGCTGGAAAGCTCCATGCGGTCGATGCTGTAATGACCTTATTGCCGTTGCTTTCACGAGTGCTTAGCCAATGATGGCCACCCTTGTCCGGGCTGGACGGGGCAACCAGCCAGCGACCGCCATCGAGAATCAGTTGTACTGGTTTTGCAGGTTCGTTGGGGTTGAATAGTTGTAGTTCGGTTGTGCTGATATTGCGCGGAGTCAGACTCACCATCCCGCGCTCCGCCCGTGGGCCGCCCGGGGTAATTGCCGGTAAATCGGTCCAGAACTTTTCGGGAGCGGGTCTTGGCGCTAGGCTCGCAGGATTGGCTGCAGCGTGTGATTCATCTGCCCAGGATGGCGCTGAGAATAGTGTGAAGCCCAATAGCAATGCGCTGAGCGGAACAAATTTTTGACTCAATTTTCGCGTTGACCGTAACATTTTGCCTCCTGCGAGCGTGAATCAGAATTTGGCAACGATGCCACCGCTGACGGTGAAACCAGGAGCGATGTAGCCAATTCCCTCGTACTGCTTGTCGGTGAGGTTGATCAAGGTCAGGCGAGCGGTCACATCCTTGTAAAGGGTTTTGGTCAGGCCGGCATCGTAAGTGGTGTAACCGCGATACAGCGTTGTATTGGCTTCGTTGGAGAAACGGTCGCCAACATAATTGACCACACCAAAGGCGGTTAGCCCAAAAGGCAGGGTGAAGTCAGCGCGGAAATGGCCCTGATGTTTGGGAACATTGGTCAGTTGCTTGCCTTCAAGGGCGGTGCTTTGGCTGTACTTGGTGATGATTGAATCGTTGAGCGTATAGCTGGCGTAAAGCGTGACGAAATCGGTGGCACGCCACATGCCTTCAAATTCAAATCCTTTGGCGCGAACACCACCATAGTTGACCTTGTCAGTCGTGCCGGGAATGGCGCCGGCGCGCTGGATTGTTGAGATGAAATCTTCGGCTGTCGTGTAGTAATACGTCGATTTCACATAGGCTTTTTTGCCAAAGTAATAATCAAGGCCGATGTCTCTGGAAAGTGCTTTTTCCGGTTCGAGCAAAGGATTGCCATAAGCGACGGTGGTGCCGCTACGCCGACTATTACCATAGAGCTGTGAAGCATCTGGAGTGTTGAATGATTTGCCAATTGAGCCGCGCACGATCAGGTCATCGATGATTCGATATGAAAGGCCGCCTTTGGGAGAGAACGCCGTATCCGAGCGCTCATCCCAAGTGCCTTGCCCTGGAAATGATTTTTTGGTGTCACTGAAGGTGCCGCTGGTCTGCCAGCGATCCCAGCGGCCGGCTAGATCGATGTTGAGCGCACCAAACTTGATTTCGTCCTGAATGAACAGACCGGTTCTTGTTACATTCCCCTTGGTTACCTGCTCGCGCCCGACTTCTGCAGGATAGCTGTTGGTTACGGTCACTTCGCCATCCGAGTATTCACCACCGAATGTCAATTTTTGGTTGGAACCAATCTTGTGGCTGGTTTGGGCGCGGATGCCTGTTTCTTTGTCATCGAAGACGCCACGATAGGCAATCAAGGTTGCACCGCGGATTGCGTTATTGGTTCTTGGAACGGAGGTGGTGGTACAGCCATCCGTTACGCAGCCAGGTCCATTGGCGCTGTCGGCATCCATTTTGCCAATTCGGGTATAGAGCACGAGGGTTGTTTCGGACGATTCACCGAAGTGACGGTAACGGGCTGAACCTAGATATTGCTCACGATCCTGTGCGTTGTAGTCGGGAATGTTGTAGAGACCGGTGGCTACGTCACGGAGGTACGAAAAATTGAAATCGAGTAAGTTGGCGTTGTCAATTTCATGAAAGAATTTTGCCCCGACGGTCGTTTTTTCGGTGCCGGTTTTGGCTCGCTGAGATAATGGCACTGAGGTGGTGCTGGTGTCCGGGCGCCACATGTTGTAGCCGTCGCTTTCGAGATACGCAGCAGAGAGAGCTAATCCACTGCTTTCCCCACGATAGGACATAAAGCCTGCTGCGCGTTTGGTATTAAGGCTTCCAAAATCAACTTCGCCGCGCCCATGAAAACCGGGGGCAGGCACTTTCGAAATGATATTGATCACGCCACCCATCGCATGGTTGCCGTAAAGTGCTGAACCAGCACCACGAACCACTTCAATGCGCTCGACGTCAGAAGTTCCGAGTTGAGACCAGTCCACCTGGCTGTCGTACTGAACATTCATCGGAATGTCATCGATCAAAACCAGGCTACGTCCGTTGCCCGGCAGCCCGCGCACATAGGTTTGAGCAATCCGGTTCGGTGACGAAGCATCCATACGTGCCGCATAAACGCCTGGCACGCCTTGCAGCACCTGATCAACCGTGGTGGCGCCGGACTTTTCGATTCGTTCTCTGTCAATAACGGTCACGGCTGATGACACTTCCTTGATGCTGCGTTCGGTCTTGGTTGCGGTGACAACCATTTCGGACAACTTGCGATCATCGGCTGCATGAAGCACCAGCGGGAAACTCAAGGAAAATGCAATGGAAAGTCGTTTTGCAACCGGTGAAAGCTGAAACATCAGGAACCCCTCGATTAGCCTGTGAGCAACATGCTCACTTATGTAAATTTGGGCGGACTGTAGCGGGGTAAGACTTTGGTGAGAATGTGACAAGATGTCGCAGAAGAAGCCATGGGGTCAAAAATAATTACAGTAACCACCTGAATAAAAATAGATTTCTTATAAATTATTGGTGCTCGATATTCAGTTTGGTGCGGCAAAATGCCACGGTTGATTTGTTGTTTAAATGCCAAGCGATCCCTGTTTTTGGGTTGCTACTGCGTAAAGCATCACCTTCGTGACCGAATGATTGCAATAGCGTAGAATCTGAACTTCATTATTGCTACCGATCTGAGGGTGGCGGTAAACGTGGGGCTGACATGGCTTCGACGTGGGTTGCGAATCAGAACAGTGCATACCGAGGACCAGTCACCTCGTAAATACATCTGGAAACTTTACAAACGCCAACGACGAACAATTCGCACTAGCCGCTTAAGCGGTTGGCGCTGCACCGGTACTCTGACGGACCGGACCAGGCAACTGGAGGCAGTGTCATATACGTCAGATAAGGGTCTGTAATGCCGCGAGGCAGACCTCGAAAATTAAGCGGATCGCCTGAAGCGAGCCTGTTCGGCCGGCGCGCAAAGGTTAAACACAATTGACCAAACTAAGTATGTAGATCTGCCTGTGTAGGACTTGCGGACGGGGGTTCGATCCCCCCCAGCTCCACCATCACCATTTAAAAACCCACTGAGAAATCAGTGGGTTTTTTCCTGTTGGCATGCCATCCTGATACGAATAATCAGAAAGCCGCGAATATGCAAATCGATCCTGCCCTTCAGTCAAAAGCTGACAACTACAAACTGCTGACCAATTTGGTGATTCCACGCCCTATTGCCTGGATTACCAGTCAAAGCCCGAGCGGTGTGATCAATTTGGCGCCGTTCAGCTTTTTTAATGCAGTCGGTGCCGATCCTTTGTATGTGATCTTCAGCGTAGCCAACAACGAGCTGGGGCAACCCAAGGACACAGCAAATAATATTCAGGCCAGTGGTGAGTTCGTGGTCAATATGGTCACCGAGGAGTTATTCAACGCCATGAATATCTCAGCCGCAGATTTCCCGGCGGAGGTGGGTGAGCTTGAGGCTGCAGGGCTGCATGCCGCGCCCTCGATGCGCATCAAAACCCCACGGGTGGCTGAGGCCCAGGTCAGTCTTGAGTGCACGTTGTTCAGTACTCAGCAACTGGGCGCCAATACGCTATTTATTGGCGAGGTTGTGATGTTTCACGTTGCTGACCACCTGGTTGGCCCACGCCTGCATATCAATAACTTTTCTCCGATTGGCCGACTTGGCTCTCCGTCTGTTTACTGTCGGACTACAGACCGCTTTGATATTGCACGGATTTCTTACGCGCAGTGGAAACAGCGGAATTAACCTCGCCCCACAACCGTGATTATTAGTCCTTCTGCCCGGCAGGTAATACTTCATCCTGTTGGTTTCGCCTGGCGCGTACTGCGTGGTTTCGTCGCCAACCAAGGATTGTTGCTGGCGGGGGCGATTGCCTACTATGCCCTGTTATCGCTCGTGCCGTTGTTGATCCTGTCCGTTATTCTGCTTTCGCATCTGGTTGATCAGGCGCTACTGATCGAGACCTTGGCTCACTATCTGGAATGGTTGGTGCCAAGTCAGTCCTCGGCAGTACTCAGCGACATTTCACGGTTTTTGGAGAGCCGGGCTGCAATTGGTGCCGTGCTTTTCATCACCATGCTTTTTTTCAGTTCCCTTGCTTTTTCAGTGGTTGAAAAGGCTATGGCAGTGATCTTTACTCATCGCCATGCAGGTCAAAAACGACACGCCCTGATTTCCGCAATCCTGCCGTATCTCTTTGTATTCGCTCTGGTTGTATTGCTTTTGTTCGTTTCGGGACTCGGTATCGCTGTGCAGACAGTGGCAGAAGAAAACATTCAGCTATTCGGGCAGAGTTGGTCGCTTATGGGCTTGTCTGCACCGGCGCGCTATCTACTTGGACTTGGCGTCGAAACACTGATTTTCGCCGCGCTCTATATGATCATGCCGGTCGGTAATACCCGACTGCGCCATGCGCTGTTTGGCGGTTTTACGGCAGCCTTGCTTTGGGAGGCGACGCGGCATGGCTTAAGTTGGTATTTCACTTCGATATCCAAAGCCAGCATTGTTTATGGCTCACTGACGACCTCGGTCGTTGTTTTGCTGAGCATGGAATTCGGCGCTACGTTACTGCTCCTTGGCGCTCAGGTAATTGCTGAATACGAAAAAATTGGGAGCAATCTGGCACCCCCTGCGCCAGATATCATGGCCAAATGATTGGGGAGAATCGGTACATATGCGCATTTTGTTTCTGATTCTCCTGCTGTTGATGGTTGGTGGTGCTGTCTATCTGCTGTTGAAGAAGCGATGGCGCGGCTTCGGCTGGGCTTTGGGGGCGTTTCTGCTGGTTGTACTGGTCGGCATCTGGGCGATTTTTCAGTCGCGCTCATCAACGGCGGCCATTGGTATTTTGTTTCTTCCCTTCTATGGCTTGTTTGCCGCTGTGATGGCCTGGTTGTTTGCCAATTTGTGTGTGGCCGAGCGTTGGGGATGGCGAGCATTTGGCTGGTTTTGTCTGGCAGTTTCTTTGGCGGTTCCGGTCGCGTTGGTTTTCCAGGGTTTCGATAGCATTGCCCTTAACGAGAGCCGGGATGCGAAGTACCAGGCTAGCTTGATTGAGATCGCTAAAAATAAGGCAAGTCTTGCCGAAGCGCTGACCAACAATCCGGGGCGCGAGTCAGAAATGATTGATGCGTTGATCGGTAAGCATGCCGATGATCGCAATCATTTGTTACCAATCTTGGAGAGCCGATTTGTCTCGGCGGAAGCGCTCGACCGCTTGGCGCGCTCGGAGGATTTGGGGATTGCCTTGTCGGCTCTCCGTAATCCCAACTGCCGCGCTGAAACCTTGGTCCGTATTTACCGAACCCATGCCTACCAGGATTACTTTTTTCAAGCTGTGGCTGCTCATGCAAACACGCCACCCGATATTCTCAAGGAGCTTTACCAGAGGCCAGTGACGATCAATGGATTGGATAGATCATTTGCCAGCAACCCAGCGACACCAATTGAGGTGATCAGAGACATCATAGCCAAAACCAAAGAGAGTTTCGTCGTTCAGCGTCTGCTTGAAAACCCTGCGCTCGATTGCAGTTGGCTGTTGCCGATTGAGGAGGCCTTGAAACGCTCGGAACGGCCAGCGGATGGTTTCAGTGTGAACCGGCTACAGGAGTTGAGATCGACCAAATGCTTGATCACTTCTCCGGCTCGTTAGCGGCTACACCATTCGCGGCGATCGCGGCCAAATTGGAGAGCGGTGCTTTCCGGGCGGCTCATGGTGGTTCGTAATTTGCCGCTGGTATTGTCGAACAACGCATCGAAACGTGCTGGTTCTGCGTAGTCATCGCAATAGCGCCATTCCCAGACCAGTTCGTCGCGGGCTTCAAAATAGACGGTCCAGTGCGGTTGCGGTGGCCCGATGATACGGAGCACCTCGTCCTGGTTCATCCCTTCACGCAGGCGAGCGAAATGCTTGGGTTCAAGTACGTTTTCCAGATTCAGCAAAATCCCGTTCTTGTCAGTCTCGACCATAAAGGTGTGAAAGCCCGCCGGACCACGGGGATAGGCCAGGCGCTCGCCACCACCTGTTTGGCGCCAACGTATAGCAGGTTCGCCCATGGTGCGTTGAATGTCATCCAGATTACTAATGCCTGGTTGCAGGCCACGACCGTTGTATGCAGCGCAACCGCCAAGAAATAAGGCAAATAGCAGGGCGATGAAGATTTTCATGGTCGTGGCTGGTGTGCTGTATTATTAACGCTCGGCGCTCAGCAGACGTTCGCAATAGCGGGCGAGCAGGTCAATTTCAAGATTTACCCGGCTTCCTGCTTTGAGGTAACACAGCGTTGTATTTTCCAGCGTGTGGGGTATCAGGTTGATGGTGAAATCGGTGCCATTGACTTCGTTGGTGGTCAGGCTGGTGCCATTGACGGTGATCGAGCCCTTGCGCGCGATGAACTTGGCGATTTCCTTGGGGGCCCTGATCTCAAGCAGGCGGTTATCGCCAACCGGGTCGAAGCGCAGTACTTCGCCGACGCCGTCGACGTGACCGGAGACCAGGTGGCCGCCGATCACATCCATCATGCGCAATGCCTTTTCCAGATTGACCGGGCCGGGGGCATCGAGTCCCACCGTGCATGAAAGGGTTTCCGGTGATACGTCGACCATGAAACTGTTGCCTTCGGTGCCGACGACGGTCAGGCAGACGCCGTTGTGGGCAATCGAGTCGCCGAGGGCGACATTGCTCAGGTCTAGTCCGCCGCCATCGACATGCAGGCGATAGCCCACTTCGCGCGGGGTGAGATGCGTAATGCGGCCCACTGCCGCAATGATTCCGGAAAACATGGTGAGGTCCGTTGAAGGAAAAACAGGACTTTATCACGCACTTATTGACCAGAGGAGTTGCAGGAAACCATCGTTAGTAATAGGGTTTCCTCTTTGTGCAATCGATTTACTGGAGAGGGACAAATAATGAAGAAAACAATACTCGCTTCGCTGCTGTCGGCTATCGCCGCAACTGCTTTGGCTGATATCAACGTCGGGGTAACGCTGTCCGCTACCGGGCCCGCTGCTTCACTGGGAATTCCTGAGAAAAACACCATCGACCTGCTGCCCAAAACGATTGCCGGGCAGAAGGTCAATTACATCGTCCTGGATGATGCGTCGGATACGACGACGGCGGTAAAAAATGCCAAAAAACTGATTAGCGAAAGCAAAGTCGATGTGGTGATCGGCTCAACCACGACGCCAAATTCGCTGGCAATGATTGATGTTGCCGCTGAAGGTGAAACGCCGATGATCTCGATGGCCGCCTCGGCGCGCATTGTCGAGCCGATGGACGACAAGAAAAAGTGGGTTTTCAAAACACCGCAAAATGATGCGCAGATGGCAACTGCCATTGTCGAGCATATGACTAACAACAACGTCAAATCGGTAGCCTATATTGGATTTTCCGATGCTTATGGCGAAGGCTGGTGGAACGAGTTCTCGAAGATCGCTGAAGTACGCAAGATCAAATTGGTTGGTAACGAGCGCTTCAATCGTGCCGACACCTCGGTGACCGGTCAGGTATTGAAAGTGCTTTCTGCCAAGCCGGATGCTGTCTTGATTGGTGGCGCGGGTACGCCAGCCGCCCTGCCCCAAAAATCGTTAAAGGAAAAAGGCTACAAGGGCGTCATTTACCAGACGCATGGCGTCGCCAATAACGATTTCCTGCGCGTTTGCGGCAAGGACTGCGAAGCAACTGTGTTGCCTTCCGGCCCGGTATTGGTAGCCGCGCAGTTGCCGAACGACAATCCAGTCAAAAAATCAGCGCTTGAGTATGTGTCAAAATATGAAGCTGCCAATGGCAAGGGCAGTGTGACGGCCTTTGGTGGCTATGCCTGGGATGCAGGGCTTTTGTTGGCCAATGCAGTGCCGATGGCATTGAAGAAAGCGCAGCCCGGTACGCGTGAATTCCGTGCCGCCCTGCGCGATGCGCTGGAATCAACCAAAAATCTGGCCGGCTCGCACGGTGTATTTAACATGAGCGCTCAGGATCACCTGGGATTGGATCAGCGGGCGCGGGTGATGGTGACAATCAAACAGGGCGCCTGGGAATATACAAAATAAGCCCGCTTGCTACTTCAATTCACGCCACTTCTGGCCTGTTGGGCCGGGAGTGGCGTGATAAAATCTTCCGCTTTCGCGTTGTACTTTCGGGGTAAAAACGATGGTTAAAAAACTGACGCTGGCCGTTCTGGCTGCAATCTCTTCGCTTGCTCAGGCCGACATCAATGTGGGTGTTTCGGTTTCTGCCACTGGCCCGGCTGCCTCGCTGGGCATCCCCGAGAAAAACACGATTGCGCTGCTGCCCACTACCATTGGTGGCCAGAAGGTCAATTACATCGTGCTCGACGATGCAACTGATCCGACCGCAGCGGCAAAAAATATCAAAAAGTTGATCAGTGAGAACAAAGTCGACGTGATGATCGGTTCGACCACTACGCCAAACTCACTGGCGATGATGGATGTTGCGGTCGACGGCGAAACACCGATGATTTCCATGGCTGGTTCAGCAATTGTTGTGGAACCGATGGATGCCAAGCGGCAGTGGGTGTTCAAAACTGCCCAGAATGACGCACATATGGCAACGGCCTTGGTTCAGCACATGACCGACCAAAAGGTTCAAACGGTCGCCTTCATCGGTTTTGCTGATGCATACGGCGAAGGCTGGTACAAGGAATTTGCCAAGATTGGCGAAGCACGCAAACTGAAAATCGTTGCCAGCGAACGATTCCAGCGCAACGATACTTCGGTGACCGGCCAGATCTTGAAAATTATGGCAACCAAACCGGATGCTGTTTTGATCGGTGGTGCCGGCACCCCGGCTGCGCTGCCGCAGAAGGCACTCAAGGAAAAGGGTTACAAGGGCTTGATTTACCAGACGCATGGCGTCGCCAATAACGATTTCCTGCGTGTCGGTGGCAAGGATGTTGAAGGCGCCTTCCTGCCGGTTGGGCCGATGGTCGTCGCGGCGCAATTGCCGAACGATAACCCGGTCAAGAAGTCGGCAATGGAATACGTGACCAAATATGAGGCGGCGCATGGCAAGGGTAGCGTCAGCTCCTTTGGCGGCCACGCCTGGGATGCGGGCGTGTTACTGCAAAATGCCATTCCAGTGGCGCTGAAGTCGGCTCAGCCGGGCACCAAGGAGTTCCGCAAGGCCTTGCGCGATGCGCTTGAGTCCAGCAAAAATCTGGCCGGTGCGCATGGTATTTTCAACATGACGCCAAACGACCATCAGGGTTTTGACCAGCGCGCCCGCGTTATGGTCACCATCGAAAACAATACCTGGAAGCTGCTCAAGTAACTCGCTCTTTCCCCCGGTATGCCTAACGCCCGCTTCGGCGGGCGTGTCATTTGAAAATTCGGTCACATGGACCTCCAAATACTCCTTTTGCTCGGCCAGGATGGCATCACCAATGGTGCCATTTACGCCTTGCTTGCCCTTGCCCTGGTGCTTGTCTTTGCCGTCACCCGCGTCATCTTCATTCCGCAGGGCGAATTCGTCGCCTTCGGCGCGCTGACGCTTGCTTCCCTGCAGGCCGGGCAGATTCCCGGTACGGTCTGGTTGCTACTCGGGCTGGGGGTAACGGTGGCCATGCTCGACGGTATCCAGCTGGTTCGCGACGAGCGTTACGCCAAATTGCCGCCCTTGCTGATCATCAATGTCGGCATTCCGCTGCTGTTTGCCGGTGCGCTGTTTGCGATGCCGCCGACGCAGTTGCCGCTCTGGGCGCAGGTTATTGTTTCGATGATGCTCGTCATCCCTCTCGGGCCGATGATCTACCGCATCGCCTTCCAGCCGTTGGCCAGCGCGCCTGTGTTGGTGCTGTTGATTGTTTCGGTTGCCGTGCATCTGGCGCTGATCGGCCTCGGTTTGCTATTTTTTGGCGCCGAAGGCTGGCGCACGCCGGCGTTTACCGACCTCAGCTTTGAAATGGCGGGTGCCCCGCTACAGGGCCAGACGATACTCGTTGTTGTTGCTTCGGCCTTGCTTATCATCGGCCTCTACTTTTTCTTCGAGCGCACCATCTACGGCAAGGCGTTGCGCGCCACCGCGATGAATCGAACCGGCGCCCGTTTGATGGGCATACCACCGATCCTCGCCGGCAAGCTCTGCTTCACGTTGGCGGCTGCCATTGGCGCCTTCTCCGGCATTCTGATCGCACCGATCACGACCATTTATTACGATTCCGGCTTCCTGATCGGCCTCAAAGGTTTTGTCGGCGCCATTATTGGTGGTTTGGCCTCCTACCCACTTGCCGCGCTCGGTGCCATCCTGGTCGGCCTGCTCGAATCGTATTCATCCTTTTATGCCAGCGCCTTCAAGGAGGTGATCGTCTTTACGCTGATCATTCCGGTGCTGCTCTGGCGCTCGCTGACCACGCGCCATGTCGAGGATGATGATGAGCACACCGACGAGGTTAACCCTGACACGCTGCCGCAACAGGCCAACCGGCGCTGGCTGCGTCATCTGCCATTCGTCGCCTTCATCTGCCTGCTGCTGGTCGCGCCATACCTCCTGCCCGAGTTTTCGATCACGCTGCTCAACTACATCGGGCTCTATGCCATTGTTGCCGTCGGACTCGTCCTGCTGACCGGGGTTGGCGGACTGACTTCGTTTGGGCAGGCTGCGTTTGTCGGCCTCGGTGCTTATACGACCGCATTCCTGACCACCAACTACGGGTTGTCACCGTGGCTGACGCTGTTCATCGGCCTGGCGATCACTGCCGCCGTCGCGCTGTTCCTCGGCTTCATCACGCTGCGCATGGGTGGACATTACCTGCCCCTGGGCACCATTGCCTGGGGCATCAGCCTCTACTTCCTGTTCGGCAATGTTGAGTTTCTTGGCGGCCACACTGGCATCACCAGCATTCCGACCGTTTCTCTGTTCGGTTGGGAACTGAAGTCCGGCAACCAGTTTTACTACCTGATCTGGTTCGTTGTTGTGCTTGCCATCATCGCTATTCGTAACCTGCTCGATTCGCGCGAAGGAAGAGCGATTCGTGCGCTGCGCGGCGGTGTTGTGATGGCCGAGGCGATGGGCGTCAATACCCAGCGCACCAAGATCATCATCTTCCTGATCGCTGCGCTGCTCGCGAGCACCTCGGGCTGGCTCTATGCCCACTTGCAGCGCTTCGTCAATCCGACTCCCTTCTCGTTAACGCAGGGCATCGAGTATTTGTTCATGGTTGTTGTTGGCGGCATGGGCCATGTCTGGGGTGCCGTCCTCGGTGCCGGTTTGATCACCATCCTCAAGCAGTGGTTGCAGGACTGGCTGCCGCAGATTCTTGGTCAAAGTGGCAATTTCGAGATCATCGTTTTCGGTATCGCCATGGTCATCGTGCTGCAAAAAGCCCGCGTTGGATTGTGGCCGGTCATTGTCAAATTGCTCCCGCTGCGCGCCGAGCAGCACACGGTTCCCGAGGCAAAAATGTTGCCAAAACGGCCGTTGACCGTAACAGGCAAGGTTTTGCTGGAAGCCAGCGAGGTGACGAAGCGTTTTGGCGGTCTTGTCGCCAATAACAACATGGATTTGAGCGTTCGCGCGGGCGAGGTGATGGCGTTGATCGGCCCGAATGGGGCCGGCAAGAGCACGATGTTCAACTGCGTTTCCGGCGTCGACCGCGCCAGCGAAGGGAAAATTGCCTTCCTCGGTGAATCGACCGTTGAGCAAGGTTCCCGCGACATTGCCCGGCGCGGCATGAGTCGCACCTTCCAGCACGTTCGCCTGCTCGGCCAGATGTCAGTGATTGAAAACGTCGCTATTGGCGCTCATCTACGCGGCAGCAAGGGCATCATAGCCGCCGCATTGCGCCTCGACCGTGCCGAAGAAGCTGGCCTGCTCGCCGAAGCGGCACGCCAGATCGAGCGCGTCGGCCTAGCTGCTCATATGTTTGACCCGGCCGGTAGCCTGGCACTTGGCCAACAGCGCATTGTCGAAATCGCCCGCGCGCTGGCTTCCGACCCATGTCTGCTGCTTCTTGACGAACCTGCCGCCGGCCTGCGTTATCAGGAAAAACAGGCGCTGGCTGAACTGCTGCGCAAACTCCGCGCCGAAGGCATGGGTATCCTGCTTGTCGAGCACGACATGGATTTCGTCATGGGGCTGGCTGACCGCGTTGTCGTAATGGAATTCGGCGAAAAAATCTGTGAAGGACTGCCGGAAGAGGTGCAACGTGATCCGCGCGTCCTTGAGGCCTATCTCGGCGGAGTGGACTGATGAAACAGCACAACGACCATTCGGTAATTCTCGAAGTGCGTGATCTGACCGTCGCCTATGGCAAGGTCGAGGCGCTGCATAAAGTCAGCCTGACAATACGCCGTGGCGAAATTGTCACGGTGATCGGCCCCAATGGTGCGGGTAAAACCACGCTGCTTTCTGCCCTGATGGGCTTGCTGCCGGCGGGTGGCGAGATCGTTTACATGGGCCACGCCAAGAGCCGCGAACGCGAAGTCGAATATCTGGTGCGCCACGGCATGACACTCGTGCCGGAAAAGCGTGAGTTATTTGCCGAAATGAGTGTCGAAGACAATCTCCTGCTCGGTGCTTTCGACCGTTACCGCACTGGTCACCGCGACCAGATGGAAACGATGGACGAGGTTTTCGAAATATTCCCGCGCCTTGAAGAGCGTCGCACCCAATTGGCCGGTACCCTCTCCGGTGGCGAGCGCCAGATGTTGGCGATGGGCCGTGCCCTGATGGCCAAGCCAAAATTGTTGATGCTGGATGAACCAAGTCTCGGCTTGGCGCCGCTGATCATCAAGGAAATTTTCCGCATCATCAGCGAGTTGAAGCAAACCGGCGTTGCCATCTTGCTCGTCGAACAAAATGCCCGTGCGGCTCTGCAAATTGCTGATTACGGCTACGTGCTTGAAACCGGCGAGGTGTCGTTGGCCGGGCCGAGCAAGGAATTGGCGGCGGATCAGCGAGTGATTGATGCCTATCTGGGTTTGGGTCACAAACGCTGATCAACCAGCGTCCTTGAGCTTCCCATATTTTTTTGCAACGGTAACGTAGAGTTCTCGCGCCGAAGCAAGCTTCCTGTTCTTGCTATCCTTGCGCTGAGCGCGTTCGAGATATTCGCTGCCTTTAGCCGCCAGATTGTGATCCCAGCCTCTTTTATCAAGCAGGGTAAAAATTGCTTTGGAGGCGTTAACCAGAAATTGCAGGTTGGGTACCTTGTCGGCCGCTTGGATCAGCATCTGGACAGAGCCCTCAAGGTCACCGGCGCGAGCTGCCAATACGCCGCGATTGTTGAGTTCGATGATTTCCCTGCTGACTTGATCCAGCAACGCTTTGCCGGCATCGGTCTGACCGGTCTTCTCGAAAACGCTGGTGATATGTTCGATGAGGTTGGGATCGTCATTGTTTTCAGCAGCCACCTGACGCAGAAGACTATGGGCGTCTTCTTCCTTACCGGTAATAAAACAGGCATGAGCAAGATCAATGGTCAGTCGTTGCGAACAGTGTTTGCCCTGTTCCATGGCCTCGGCAGCGACCTGGTTTTGCAGTTCCAGTGCCTTGTCGACCAGGGTCTTTGCCTTTTCCGGCAAACCTTCCGCGTTGAGACAAAGGCTCTCACTGACCAGTGCAGCCATTTCCGCCTGTTTATCACCCCGCCATTCCCGCTTCATGTCAGCGGTAATGCGCCGTGAAGCGGTGAAATTGCCCCGCTCAACTAAAACCCGGGAGAGGTTGGCAAAGTCATCCATGGTGCGTAGCGTGCTTCCACGGCTTCGATCAATGACCCGGCCGTAGGCTTTTTCGGCAGCAAGAAAATCTTTATTGCGAGTAGCGACATCGCCAACCAGCCGCTGGCGAACCGTATTGTGCGGTGAGGCATCGGCACCGCGTTGTAATGAGTCTTGGGCTTCAGCGAGTCGCCCCTGCGCTTCATGAACCGAAGCCAGAAAGTCGTAAGCCGAGAGGTAGTCGGGTGCTTCCTGCGTGACCTGGTGGGCAAGTTGTTCCGCTTCGTCGAGCGCTCCCCTATCGCGCAAGGCAGTTGCCAAACCCATTTTGGCCCAGGGCACGATGCGACCTTCCAGGACAAAACGAAACACCTGTTCGGCTTCCCGCGTTTTTCCTTGTGTGTGAAGTAATTCACCTTTGAGGCGCAAGGCGTCGTACATGTAATTAGGTTGTTGTTGAATGACACGGTCACAGGCTTCAACTGCATCATTCAGTGCGCCGCTTTCGATATGTTCGTAAATCCTGCGCAATACGTGTTTTTTGTAGATTGCCCGAACCAGTCGCGCCTGCAATAGTTCTGAGGCGATGGGCTTGATCAGGAAATCGTCAGGAGTCAGTTCGGCAAGCGAAACCACATTGGTGTAACCACGTTCGCTCGAGAAAATAATGTAAATCGTTGATGGTTTGATCAAATGCGCGTGACGCAGTTCCTCCAGCAACTGTTGCCCGTTGCGGCCGCCATCAAGGACGTAATCGGAGAATATGATGTCGAAACGCTCGGCATGTATCTGGCGGAATGCCTCAGCCGAATCTGCAGCTCCAAGTACATCAACGAAACCCAGCGAGTGGAGTGTTGCGCGTAATGAATCACGTGCCGATGCGCGACGGTCAACGATCAAAACCCGTTTATTGCTGAGTGACTGCTGCACAATAAGCAGCATATCTTGATAGTCGAGAGCGGCCATGCGCTAAATTAGATTGTTCAAAGCCGACACAACTTACTTTAGATTGCCCCAAGCGGCAAGGCATCTGGGAAAAACTGTGAATTTTCAGCCCCCTGACGTAAAATCCGCGGTCCGCTCTTGCGCTGCAACAATCCCAAACTCATGCTCTATCCAACCCGTTTTGAAGTCATTGTTGTCGGCGGCGGTCACGCCGGCACCGAGGCTGCGCTTGCCGCGGCCCGGGCGGGGGCGAACACGCTGTTGCTGACGCACAACCTCGACACCCTTGGGGCGATGAGTTGCAACCCGTCGATTGGTGGCATCGGCAAGGGCCATCTGGTACGCGAAGTTGATGCGCTGGGCGGTGCAATGGCGGCAGCCACCGACGAAGCAGGCATCCAGTTTCGCATTCTGAACGCCTCGAAAGGCCCGGCTGTCCGCGCCACGCGCGCCCAGGCTGACCGCGTGCTATACAAACAAGCCATTCGCAGCCGCTTGGAAAACCAGCCAAATCTGACGATCTTTGCCGAAGCTTGCGACGACCTGATCGTTGAAGGTGACAAGGTTTGTGGCGCGGTTACTAAGCTTGGTATTCGTTTCCTGGCCGGTGCCGTCGTGCTGACCGCCGGCACCTTTCTTAACGGCAAGATCCACGTCGGGCTGGAGAACTACACCGGCGGCCGCATGGGTGATCCGCCGTCAAATTCTCTGGCTGCCCGCCTGAAAGAGTTGAACCTGCCACAAGGCCGCCTGAAAACCGGCACACCGCCACGTCTGGACGGCAAGACGATCAATTTTTCGGTGATGGAAGAACAGCACTCGGACAACCCGATGCCGGTTTTTTCCTTCCTTGGCAACGCAGCCCAGCATCCGCGCCAGCTGCCGTGCTGGATCACCGAAACCAACGAACGAACGCACGACATCATCCGTAGCGGACTGGACCGTTCGCCGATGTACACCGGCGTCATCGAAGGTGTCGGCCCACGCTATTGCCCGTCGATCGAGGATAAGATCCACCGCTTCGCCGACAAGAACCAGCACAACGTCTTCCTCGAACCGGAAGGCCTGACGACGCATGAGATTTACCCGAACGGCGTGTCCACCAGCCTGCCGTTCGACATTCAGCTCGCCTTGGTCCGTTCGATCCGCGGCATGGAAAACGTGCACATCCTGCGCCCCGGTTACGCCATCGAATACGATTTCTACGATCCGCGCGGTCTCAAGGACACACTGGAGAGCAAGGCAATCAATGGCCTGTTCTTCGCCGGCCAGATAAACGGAACCACCGGCTACGAAGAAGCCGCCGCACAGGGTCTGCTGGCCGGCATCAACGCAGTGCGCTACGTGCGCGACGAAGCCGGCTGGTGCCCGAAACGCAACGAGGCATACCTAGGTGTACTGGTCGACGACCTGATCACGCGCGGCGTTTCCGACCCATACCGGATGTTCACGAGCCGCGCCGAATACCGCCTGAGTCTGCGCGAAGACAACGCTGACTTGCGTCTGACTGAACAGGGCCGCGAACTGGGTCTGGTCGACGACATTCGCTGGGCAGCCTTCTGCCAGAAGCGCGATGCCATTGCCGCCGAGCAGGAGCGCCTCAAGTCAACCTGGGTCAATCCTAGGCTGACCCCGGCCGAAGACTGCATTCGCGTCCTCGGCAAACCGATCGAACACGAATACAACCTGTTCGAACTGCTGCGCCGACCCGAGGTTTCCTACGCATCGCTCGTCACCCTTCCTTTTCATGGTCAACCGGAAAATTTGGTTAAAATCGAAATGGACCCGGCTGTCGTCGAGCAGCTCGAAATCTCAGCCAAGTATCAGGGCTACATCGACCGCCAGGCCGAGGAAGTCGCCAAGTCGGCCAACTACGAAAATACGGTGCTGCCGACCGAGCTCGACTACGCCACGGTGGCTGGCCTTTCCAACGAGGTCAAGCAGAAGCTCAACCAACACAAGCCGCAAACCATCGGCCAGGCCTCGCGCATTCAGGGCATCACGCCAGCTGCCATTTCGCTGCTGCTCATTCACCTCAAGCGCCACAATCTCTCGCACGCCGCATGAGCCAGAACGCGCTTGCCAGCGGCCTGGCCGCTCTAGATATAACCCTGCCGGACGAGGCACAGCATAAGCTGCTCGCCTTCCGCGACCTGCTGCTCAAGTGGAACAAGACCTACAACCTGACCGCGCTGCGTGATCCGGCCCAGGCCATCTCGCACCATTTGCTCGATTCGCTGGCCATCCTGCCGCATGTCGGCACCGGCAATCTGCTCGATGTTGGCAGCGGTGGCGGCCTGCCCGGCATTCCGCTGGCCATCGCCCGGCCCGAGCTTTCGGTCAGCATGGTCGACACCGTGCAGAAGAAGACCACCTTCCTGCAGCAGGCTGTCATTGAACTGGCGCTCAAGAATGTTACGGTGCACCACGCCCGGGTCGAAGAAAAGCAGGGGCAATATGCCCAGATCAGCTCGCGCGCCTTCGCCGAAATTGGCCTGTTCATCAGCCTGACCCGCCACCTGCTGGCCCCGAACGGCCGCTGGCTGGCCATGAAAGGTGTGCGACCGGACGACGAACTCAAGGCGCTCCCCGCCGACATTGCCGTTGAAGCGATAATTCCGCTGACCGTGCCAGGGCTGGATGCCGAACGACATTTGATCATTTTGAAAGCCGGGTCATGAAAGTACTCGCCATAACCAACCAGAAAGGCGGCGTCGGTAAGACGACGACCGCAGTTAATCTGGCGGCGTCACTGGCCGCCGAGGGCAAGCGTGTCCTGCTGATCGACATGGATCCGCAGGGCAACGCGACGACCGGCGCCGGCATTACCAAAAAAGAAGCGCTACCCACCGTCTATCAGTTATTGATCGGCGCCGCGACGCTGCTCGAAGTCTGTATCAAGACTGATTTCTCCTTCGATATTCTCCCCGCCAACCGCGAACTGGCCGGCGCCGAAGTTGAAATGATAGAGCTTGATCAGCGCGAATACCGCCTCAAAAATGCCTTGCAGCAAAACCATGCCGAATACGATTTTGTCCTGATTGACTGCCCGCCTGCACTCAATATGCTGACCGTCAATGCCTTGGTTGCTGCCGATTCCGTTTTGATTCCCATGCAGTGTGAATACTACGCACTTGAAGGCTTGTCTGATTTGGTCGAGACCTTGCGCAAGGTGCGCGCCCACCTGAATTCAAGACTCGAAATCGAAGGGCTGCTTCGTACCATGTATAACGCCCAAAGTACGCTGACTCAGCAAGTGTCGAGCGAACTGGAAAGTCATTTCGGCAGCAAGGTCTACAAAACCATCGTCCCGCGCAATGTCCGCCTCGCCGAAGCGCCGTCCTACGGCAAGCCGGTCATCGCCTTCGACAAAAACTCCAAGGGTGCGCAAGCCTATAGCGCACTCGCAAAAGAAATTCTCGAGAGGGTTGCCTCATGATCAAAATGAAAGGACTCGGCCGTGGCCTGGATGCCCTGCTTTCAGGTAGTGACAAGCCACATGGTGATGATCAGCGTAATCTGCCTGTTGAACGGCTGAAACCAGGTAAATACCAACCGCGCACTCACATGGATCAGGAATCCCTGGCTGAACTGGCGGCCTCAATCAAGTCGCAAGGTGTGATGCAGCCGATTCTGGTCCGCGCTATAGATGGCACACCAGGTGCCGAGCGTTATGAAATCGTCGCTGGTGAGCGCCGCTGGCGCGCCTGTCAATTGGCTGGCCTCAGCGAGGTGCCTGTGCTTATCCGAAGTATCCCGGATGAGCAGGCGCTGGCCATGGCACTGATAGAAAATATTCAGCGTGAAAACCTTAATCCGCTCGAAGAAGCACAGGGCTTGCAGCGCCTGATTGACGAATTCGGTCTGACCCACCAGCAAGCTGCCGATGCGGTTGGTCGTTCGCGCCCGGCGGCAAGCAACTTATTGCGGTTATTGCAGCTGACTGCGCCGGTTCAGGAGTTGCTGATGACTGGCCAACTTGATATGGGCCACGCCCGAGCTTTGTTACCAATAGCCAGCGGACAGCAGCTTGGACTGGCCCAACGCATTGTTCAAAAGGGTCTGTCGGTTCGTGAAACAGAGCGCCTTGTTCAGCAACTAATCAATCCGCCAAAAAAATCGCCAGAAAAAAAAGTTGACCGTGATCTGCTTCGTTTGCAGGAAGAGCTATCTGACGGTTTAGGTGCAAATGTGGCAATTCGCACCAATAAAAAGGGTGTTGGTAAGCTCACAATTGAATTTAATGGCCTGGATCAGCTCGATGGGCTGATTTTCCGCTTGCGAGTATAAAAATGTTCAGTTTGAATTTTGGCATCAAGTACGGGAAAACCCTCGCTTTGTGCGCCGCAGCATTTGACTCATCTATAAGAGTTGGGTACACTCATCGGGCTTTTTATCGAGGCATGTCTTGCACCCACAAGTAAGCTGGATTCTCAGTCG